>ENA-OPRW01000016-OPRW01000016.1-human-gut-metagenome-genome-assembly--contig:-NODE-16-length-190816-cov-28.320537_pt1 | contig 190816 bp, 240 predicted proteins | sample MGYA00241898_ERZ501890 | MGnify/ENA primary metagenome ERZ501890 (study PRJEB25962, sample SAMEA2042216) | human gut metagenome | biome: human gut; feature: human-associated habitat; material... | reverse complement strand
TTGACCTGGACGCTAGGCACACCGCTGCGAATCGCTAAAATACGCTCTTCGTTCAATGACGCCAAGTCACTACAACTTTCAAACATACTACACCCTCCTACTGTAGATACTGTGCTGGGTTCTCCATAATCCTTTTATATACAAGTGGAAACTTCACACTAAAATCGGAGAGAGCATAATCCTCTCCGGAGAATTCACTATATGCATGTAATGCTCCATCTTCGCCGACTTTCAACATCCAGTCTGCCATGTCCTGCATAGGACCGGTTGGACCGCTATCAGTGTTATCGCCGTATACATAACCAGCTGCGTAGATCTTAGCGAAGAGCATTGCAGTACATACAGTGTCATACGCAGAGTTATGCGCTTCTGTTCCTTTAGCTCCGAAATAACCTGATACATATGCCTCGATAAGTGCCGGAGAGATTTCCTCCAGTTCCGTAGCAAGCACTAGCTTGGTCCACCTGCGATGTTTCCAACTGCTGTACAAAATCATAGCATCATGTAATGTAGAGCCATACGGAGCCGGAAATCCATTTCTCTGCAGGAAGTTTCTACAAACAACGAAGTCGAATCCCACGATCTCTTTCTTGTCATTTAATCTGCCAGAGTTCCAGCCTACTAACTCTGCCTTGCTCAAGATAATATACATCTTTCTAAGGTTTGTTTCATAGTCAGCCTCGAACTGACGTAAAAACTCCTTTGAGAGTCCATGCACCTTATAGGCGTCCTGAGTCCACTTCGTCCTTCCCTCTTTCCAGAAGTACAAAGTCTCTGCTCTTTCAACGCGGAGATTCTCATCCGCTAACATGTACGAAAACGACAGGACATCACAATCCTTTTCTATACCAGAAGTCTCGGTATCGTAGTAAGTAAATAACATATTTCACCTCTATCTAGCTGCCCAGTAGGCTTTTGAGAATAATATAGCTGCCAGAGCATCATCCTCCGGAAGGTGGCATCTCTCGTTCGGAGGACAAGCGTCCAACATTTCTTTGATAAGGGCATAAGCTTCATCTTCTAAGCTGCGCGCCTTCTTCACATCCTCGCAGGAGTTCTTAGATCTCTCTACAAGCAGACTTCTAACGAGTTTATCGTCAGTCTCCGGATCTACCTCACCACAGTCAAACTCGAAGGACATTTTGCCATTCTCCCCAATCGGCGTAGCAGTGATTGTTCCGGATACTCCTTTCATTACAGCATCGCATCCATTAACGCCGAGCATGTACTGTAAGAAAAGCTTATCAGATAAGTACCACTCCTCGATATTAGCAGCTTCCTTCTTCAAATCGTTGAGTTCAGCTGTAATGCGGGTTACGATCTCAGATTCACTCATACCCTCTGATATATCAAGAAACTCCTCCACAAAATTGCAGATTGCCACATTCTGCTTAAGCGACTGTTTCTGTGCTCCAAATAAAACTCTCATAAGATTCTCGTTCATTACTTATCCTCCATGTGTAAAGTGTAGTACACCTCAGCAAATGCCAAAGCAGCTAAAGTGTCATCCTCTGGGTATAAGAATCGCAATTCGGTGGGTATACTCGCTACGATCTTATCACGAATCTTTATAGCGTCTGCTTCAGAAATACGCTTAGCGCCATCTGCTGCAGAGCTTATTTCCTTCAACAGACCATCGATGGCGTTAATGAAATTCGCGTCGAACATCTGTCTGTATCTCCTTTAATTTTCTATGGATATGTTCTATATCCAAGTTATACCGTAACGGGCTATTAACCCCTATTACAGTTTTCTTCAAGTTGTTCAAGATGCAACAGGGTAGGTATTGAATATTCTCTCTCCTGTCATCTAACTTACACCTATCTACAAAACAAACGATAGGTCTGATATACTCCGGGCGCCCATCTGGAATTACATCAACTAAAGCATGGTATAAGTGACGTGCATGCTTTTCTGCTTGAGTGATTGGGGATTTATCAACAGGAGTCCCTTGCTTGTCCATCCAGTTATCGTATACCTTTAAATTGGCATGGTAAGCTTTGACCTCGATGGGAATTATTCTGTACGGAGTGATATATAGAATATCTATCTCATCTTCGAGTATTCTGCCATTCTTAGCGTCCGTATATTCTATATATTTACCATCTTCCAGTTTGATATTTCCCAAATAGGTCTTGCCTTGTCTGTTCTGCTGGTACGGATACTTGAACGACTGAAACACTAAACCTCCAGTGTGCCGATGCCGCTCAAGTATTAACTGAAGTACCGCATCCTCTCCAGCGTCGCCCTTTCCTTTCATGTTCTGAAGCTTACCCTCAGCACGCATAGTTTTAAGGATACTGTTTATGTTCTTAGCCAATATCGTATTCCTCGTTGAACTTCATAGTATCGCTATGAACGATTCTCTTATTTCTTGGCAATGAGTCGATAATCCAGTAAACCCCTCTCTGCTCCCAGTTATTCTCGATGCAATAGCTATCGTCACCTACCTGAGATGGCAGTATTTTGTCCTCTGTGGTCGCCCAAGTTTCTCCTTCGCAGATTTCTGGCATAGGAATCTCTACACGAACGATTGGCTCCTCCAGTGTAATTTTCCAGCTAGAATAAGACTTCTGTAAGTATGAGATTACAGCAGGCACCCAAGTGTGACATTTGTATATCTTATCTCCGACTTTGTTAAAGTCGAATGGTAAATCCAAAGGAAGGTCTAAATCCGTTACAACCCAGAACGGAACTTTAGGTGCTCCATAGAACACATATCCCTGCCATGGAAAAACATCAGATAAAACCTCTCCCTTGCTTAGTAACTGCTTGTATGTCTCGGGATCTGCTTTCGATGCTGGTGTGAACTGATACGACTCGTCTGTTACTCCCATGCCCAATTCTGGATGAAAAACTAGAATGTTCATAATCATCCTCCAAATAAACTCTTAATTCCGTTAAACGCTCCGCCTATTAACTTAAACGGACTTGTGATAACGAAACTTCCGATATTCTCTAAAGTGAATGTTCTCTGTACTGCTGATACAATCATAGCAATACCGATCTTGATAAGACTGTAAGCTGAATAAGCTGTACAGCACATTGCCAATACCATGATAAACTTCGCTCTGGTTTGTCCCTTCTCGGTGTTCGACACAATACCAGTGAACATCATCAGTATTGTACAAACTAATCCGATTGCTGGTATGAAGCAGAATCCTACATTACCGATTGCATCTAATAATCCGGCTAATCCTTTTTCTCCCATCATAGCACTGATTCCGCTGAAACCGAGAACCAGTTTTGAAGGTGTGGCAACACCGTTTATGATAAGCATCTTGATTCCCCATTTACCAAATGATTTGATGACATCTGAGTCAATCAATGCTTTTGTTGGCTTCGCTGCTTTAGCTGGCTCCTCCGGTGTATACATTGCTTTCTTTACTTTGCGCCCAGCTTTGCCTGCAACTACTGTTGCTGTTGCTGCTGTCATAGCCGCTGCCCCTGCTACTTTGGCGGTTGTTGCTTTTACATCCTTGCCGGTAAGCTTCTTGTACGCGGCTCGCATTTGTTTGTATGCTTCTTTATTGTTCTCCACTGCCTGATGCGCGAGCGTCTGCAACGGAGTATCTTCCTCAGATAATTTCATCAAAGTTGCTAAATACTCTGATGGTGTTATCTGCTGACCTAAAACCTCATCTATAAACCTTTGGGGTGGATATGCCACAGTTCCATAATTCTCTCCGGAAGCTATAGCTGCGTACAGGGAAACCAGAATCAAACTTTCATCTCCCGCAGGTGCTACATCCTGTGGCGGTGTTAATTCCAGATTAGCCAGATGTAGGTAATAACTATCAGGAGCTTTCTTGTACGGAGTTACGTCTTTCTGCGCATCGACGATTACGTCGGTTCGCATGTTATGATCCTGCTCGTCCAAGAATATCTCACATAGTTTTGCTTTCTGGAAACTCACATAGAACTCGCGAAGAACTGATTTCCAATCCGATGCTTGCCACTTAGACACTATTTCCTCGTAAGCTGCTGTCTTGTTTTCCCTACGCTCTTCTCTTCCAAGAATAATATCGAGCACCTGTTCGGCATCCATGTCAAAGGTTAAATTGCATATTTGCTTTATGTTAGCAATAACTTCTCTATGCGTCATTGATTAACACCCTGCTAACCCGCGAAGCTCTGCTCTTGCTTCTTTGAGTCTTGTCCATCTGTCAGCCACATACGGCTGGAATAATCTGAGCATAGTGTATTTCTCTGTATCCTCAGACGGCTGTTCAGTGATACCAAACTTAGCTACTACAGACAGATATGCGGATCCGGTATTCAACCAAACTTTGTCACTCTGACCAAGAGCAGGATACATTTCAGCATATGAATGTAACAGTTCATTGAACTTGAATGCTGTAATGATTTTACCTTCACGCAGGAAATCGTGCAGAGTTACTGCGACGGTCCACGGACTATGCTTCTTGAAAGCAGCATCAATTGCCTTTAATAAGAAATCCATATCCTCTTTGTTGGGAGCGTTCTTACCGGCAATATGCAGAGTCTCAGTGACTACATAATACATATCAACCTCCTCACTTAAGAAGTAAGAGTTATTGATATGTTTGATCACATCTGGTAACTTTTTAACCGTAGTACGCCCAGCTACAGCGGTCACAAGCTGCGGACTTGCATACTTAGTCGATCCAAAGTAAACAGGCGCATCCCAGTCGTTCTCATCGAAAGACCACTCCATAATATTAACAGCATCGCCAATAGATGGGTCGTCTGGTATTACAATAAGTATAATATCCGCAGACTGCGGGTCATCTACCTGTACTCCGAAAACACCCTTGGCTTCTTCAGGTTTGTTAGTATAGATAGTATGCATACTAAACCTCCTCTTCTTCGTTGAAGTCGCGTAAGCTTACAGACACTTTTGCCGGACGCCTGTCGATGTACTCTCTTACGCGAGTTATAGTTTTGTTTTTACCTTTATACGTCATCAACGCATAAAAGATCGAATGGTCTGGTACTTGTATATCGACATCAATCATCGTTCCGATTATCTGCAACCCATGCCATATAGCTATCAAATGGTTTGATATTAAATCATCGTTTAAGTATATCTCATTTAGAACTACCTTGATACTTCCACTTCGATTAGTAACACTTATATTAGGGTCATTATTCTCAATAGCAATATAACCAATCTTCTTTGTAAAGAAGTTGTAGCACACTCTGCCTGGTCTGATGAAGTACTCCATTCGCACATACATATCCTTGAAAGTCTCACCGTACTTATTCACGTCTCGGTATACTTTCTTGGCTGTATGTCGTCTTACGTACTCCCAGCACTCCTCAGTTGTTTTAAACTTACGGAATCTGGGATATGGATAAAGTACTGCGATACGTTCGACTTCCGCCCATGTTTCGTATACAGTATTTATCCCAGGAACCATAACCGCGTATGGCATTAAGAGCAGACTTCCGGAAGAATCATACGAGCACCTACATCGCATAACATATTGTAGGAACGCTTGTCAGCATGAGCGTAAACATGCTCGATATACACTGTATGCTTCTTACACAGATTCATCAAATACAACCAGTCTGCATAGTTCTTACGATCGGACGGGATTCTATTCTTGTTTAACTGGTACTGCATATGATGCACAACGGTTGCACAGTCGGATAATATCTTAATCTTCTGCGGTGTGTCAAAGTTCTTATTGATAAGCTCCATAGCTAGGATTACTGCCTGCAACTCGCCGTGATAGGTAGTGTCGGTTTTAGGTAAAGGCTCAAGAGCATAATCAATAAAATACTTAGAAGTTACGATAATCGCAGCTGCTGTAGCCTGAGTATCTCGCATAGAGCAGTCACAATAGGCCTTTAACATATTTTACCTCCAATCTAAAACAGTAGGGACTGAATCTGATACAGACTGTCCTACTTCTAATTCCGCATGGATAGGTAACCAAGGTCTTCCGTTCTCTGTTACATTGTAAGCTGTGATATCTTTTAATTCATCTATAAGTTCCTTCTCACTATCATGAATATAGAACGCTCCTTCATCGTGCTTGTAATAAGCGATGTGAGACTTCTTTGCTCTCGACAAAATGTTACTAGCTGCGAGTACTGAGTGAATCATCAGGTCAGACGCAGTAGCCTGGATTGGGTTATTGATTCCACACCTCTCTACATGTGGAATCCAGCTCGGAGTTCCAGGTCTATAAGCCTGTGTCTGCTCAGGAGTGATAACAGTTCCGAATACGCTCTGGAATGAGCTTACACCGCGCTTCACAGCGATCTTCACTTCTGCTTCCCACTCTTTTCGAGTTGGGTTGTTAACGATACGCTCGATGTATCTCTGCGATAGATTTGAGTCTCTTCCTGCCAGGGCTGATCCGTAGTTGGCTGCTAATGCAAGAACTTTCAGTTCCTTACGTCCAGCTTTCATCTCATCGGTAATTTCTTTCTTGTAGATTACCATAGGATCGTTGCCGGTCTCGTCTGGTTTTGCCACTCTGTACTTGAATCTGTTCTGGAATACTTCTGCTGGTAACTGACAGTAATGCAGCATACCATAGTAAGCATCATCGTACAGCTGAATAAGTCCTGGAATGAGTGGGTCCTGGATGTAATGACTGTAGGTGATACGAGGCTCGATCTGTCCACTATCACATCTGATAAGAGTCCAGCCTTTAGGACAGCACACAATGTCGCCCATGTCTCTTGCGATATTCTGAATCGACGGGTTACTTGCTGCCAATCTACCTGTGGAAAGAATTCCCCAAGTCGGATTGATAACACACATGCGGTGTCCTTTGTCTGACACACAGTAACTGATTGGAGCTCTGAGATACTGAGCCAGCGTATTATTAATTCGGTAACTGTAATAGTTATACTCATTCAGTATCCGCAGGAAATCTTTAGCTTCGTCCGGAATGTTAGCATCGAGCATAGCTGCACGAATTGTCTTGTCAAAAGATACCTTGTTTGCCTTATTATAGAAGAGATGTTCCGGTATATCAAACTCCAGCTTAAACCAATCTCTGATTTTAGCTGACTGTGAGATTGATAAATCCTCCCCGTCGAGTCTGGGGTTGAATTTCCGATATCTCTCAAGGATCTCATTGCATTTCATCTCAAACGCTAATCGGTATTCAAGACATCTATCTAGGTCTATGAATAACCCGAAGTTATCTGTTTCATTTTGTAATAATGTGCAGGCCTGGTCCGCCGTAATAGGCAGACCATCCTCCACTTTAATATTCAATGCCATTAAATCGTAGCCTCCCACATAACTCCGAATAAATCGCAGAATACATACTTACGTCCCCAGATGTTAGTGATCGGATAGCCTTTACCAACAAGCTGGCTAAGTGTGTACGCTGGCATATTCTCCTGGTTCTCAATACTAATGGTATCATCGTCTTCGTTCACAACGATATACTGATCGTTCTCACTGACAGGCAGGTTTACCTTATCAATGTCTCCCAACACGTCGAAGTCTTCTGCTGTGAATCCAGTAAACGGTCTGATAGTTCTCGTATCTCTGATGGACTTAATATCCAGAGCAAGATGATTTGCGAATGTACTATCGGTAATCATCTCTCCCACAGATACTACCATTCCAGGCACTTCTCCCTCATTTCTGAGATTGGTGCTGTGTTCCACTCTGGTGGTCTCATTCGTCACTCCCGGATAGAGCAGGGACTCGAGATGCGGTGCTCTAGTGAACTCCTCGTTCGGCTTGGTAGCTGCTCTGAACTCGTTACAGTACATCATGTAGTTCACAAGGTTTGCTTCTTTAACCATACCGTCTGTTGCGAAGTAACGCTCAGACATGTAGCGATTAGTCCACGGAATAAAGGTTGATGGAATAACTCCAGATGCTACAAGCTTCTGTCTAATAGCAGGCGATCCCATGCTGTTCCAATCATACCAGAGTCCTGGGAATGGAGCTGCCGGAATGACATGTGTGCTCTTCGGGTAAATGTAGTACGGTGTGATATCAGCGTTCACACAGAAATGAGTGAAGCATCCATTCTCATACATCTTTGCACAGTATACTGCTGTACTTGTGATCTTGGTCTTGATTGTAGACTTGATAGATAGCAACAGATCCTCTGGTAACTTGTACGGCTCTAAGTTCATGTAGTTCGGGAAAATCATGTAACCTTCCTCAGCTACTTTAAAGTAGTACTGCATGCACACTCTTCTCTTGTAGTACAAGGCGTCACGTCTCAGATCGATTGGAAGTCTCTGTACATTCTGCTCGTAAATCTCAATGAGTCTCTCCAAGTTGCGAGTAGCTACTTTACCATCACGCAGTAAGTTGACAGTAAGTGCCTCGAATGCTACATGTCTGTCACACCCCTGAGCTCCATATTCCTTAGCAATGCGAATAACTTTGAGGAATCCACAACACTGAGCTGCCTGCTTGTTTGTATACTCCTCAATGTCGCTGATGTAACCGTTGATCTTGGCTCTCTGCTCCTCGCATGGAACATCAATTGTGTATACGTCTGACTTAAGCTGGAGCACATCAACATTCTTACCTGTGGTTTCCAAAGATACCGGAACTTTGGTCACATTGGAAGACACATCCTGAACCAGCTTGTACATGTCGGAGATAGATACCTTGGTTCTGCAGAAATGTGCGCAGTACAGATACTTGTAAATGATATCAATGTCGATCTGAGCATCAAGCTTCATACCAGAAGCTACACGATCGGTATTAGTTACACCGTTAACGATATCGTCAATTACATCCATTCTGACCTGCACATTAGCCGGTAAAGTATCTGCCTCATAACCACCCTCCAGATAAGTCTGAATATCAGATTTTGTCGGGAACTCTGCTACAGCCTCAACATCAGTAGGGTCTGGCTGAGATTTGTCAAGTACGTAAGTAATACATGCCTTGATATCACAACCTGCTAACTCTAACGCCTTGAATGTAGAAACATCTGCTGTGAACTTTCTCTGCTGTAAGATCTCGTAAGACAGTGCGTAGATGTTGGACATTTCTTTTACTCTGTCGTTGTAACGTGCGGACCAGTAATAGTGCGGTACTGACTTTCCTGCGACGTCCGGCATATGAACTACAAAGTTTGCAATCTTCGTGCGACCACAGCTGATCTCATAAGGAGTTACTCTAATGGTATCTCTCAGGCCATTGAACAGCAGAACCTCGTCCTGAGATTTGGTTTTAATCGGCACTACTCCGTACTGTCCTTCACGAAGTTTACCAATCAAACCTTTTACAACGCTAGACTGCACTCCGTTCTTAATAGCGATCTTCCAACCGCCAAATCCAGCGGGCACATCCTCTGGAGGGAAGATAGCTCCATATCTGTCGATTAGTGCGGACTCGTATCTGTGAATCTCGTACGCATCGGCATCCACCATATCAGTAAGAATGTAGTCCTCCTGAATCAACATAGTCTGCTGCTGCTTGCTGATGAACTTCGTATTGAGTCCATCAATACCCCAAGCACAGTATGCTTTAGTGATATCGACAGCGTCAGCGAACTGATCCATTCCGTGCATAACAAGCCAATCACGTAAGAAGTTAAACGCTCTCCACGTCATGTTTCTTCTGTTAGCCATGATACGGAAATACTCAGAGTATTCACCACTTCTCCATTCATCTACAGAGAATCTTGCTGCCGGATGCACGAAATAGTTAATAGGACGCACATCGAGTTCGTTGCGAATGGAGTTGCAGGTTTTAAGATATTCGATAAATTCCTGACGCGTATTGATAGTGTATTCAGCATCAGCTTCCGGAAGGTACTGCACATCTTCCTGACTAAGATTCTTGCGGAGTTCATCCTGACTAAGTTTCTGCACAGAGTTTAAGTCGAACATATCCTGCATTTCGTCCATCTCCGGAGTGTAATCCTGCACCGGCAACTCAGCAATGGAACGTCCGTCTTTTCTGAAATCGAAAGGTAATCCGCAGAACTTGTAACCGCTGCTCAGCAGATTCCTAAAGATCTCCTCTGCGTGTAAACTTTCCATAAATACAGGATACTGAATTTCTCCATCCTTAATCATAACACTATTTTCATTACCATCAATGCGCAATCTGTATAATACTTCCATCGTATCCTCCATGTTATTTTTAGTGTATAGCCCACAACCACTCGTATAAGTACTCAGTAGTATATAGACTTAAAAATGGTGCGGATACAAAGTACCCGCGCCATTTATTAATTTTATCTCTTTCCGCCAAGCATACCCTTCTTTGTGCCAGCGATGCCCTCGTTGGTGCTGGACATCTTGGACTGAGCGCTCTTATCGATCTCTACAACTCTTGCAATCAATCTATCAAGCTGATCTGCAGACAGAGTCAGCTTCTGCTGAGTCAGATCACAAATAGAAACCAGCTGCTCTTTCATCTCAGTCAGCTTTTCAGCGGTCTGAGGGTCCAGGCTGGAGATATCCATCTGGTCGATCTTAGCGCCGCAAGAACGCATATCAAGAACGCGATCATCGATCTTCTTAAAAGAATCCTTTACTACAATATAGGTACTAGCAAGCTTGTTAGTATCGTTCGTGCCTTTTCTTCCCATGTCCTTACCTCCTTAAATCTCGTCGAGGTTGCGAAGAGCCTCGGCGTCAGCATCCTCTAACTCAGCAGCTTTCTGCTCCAGCGTACGCAGCATATCAGATACATTCTCAGACATACTGGACAGCTGAGGAACTAACTGGTCAAGCTTGTCAGCGATCTTGTCTGTAGCAGCGGTAGGTACGGAACTCTGAGCACTAATGGACTCGATCTTGGTTTTAGCGGTCTTGCAGATTTCTACGATATCATCGCAGTCAACTTTGATTCTGTTAAGAACTGGTCCCAGTTCATCAATATCAACAGATACAACATTGTTCATAGGTATAAACCTCCTTGTTAAAAATAGTGTTATTAACTTTATATTGGATAGCCATGATATAGGCATGGCCACTGCCAATCAGTTTAATCCAGGACCTGTGCTATACGAGGTCCATCGGGTTTATCCGGATTAAGTACTAACTTAATATCCGGCTCTCCAGAAGTTATATATACTTCCGGTGTTGTAGTATCGAGAGTACAATCTTCTTTAAATACATAATAGTTATTGCTACCTTCTGGAACTATAAATGCTCCCTCAGGGTGCATATCAGGCTGTCGTGATTTACAACAAAGGAAACCATCAGCCTGTCTTGCGTACATCCACTCTCCTCCATTGGAAACGAGCCAAGTACCTTTAAATACACCTAAGTCCTCATTGAGCACTGCCCAGTAATCGCCTTTATGTACATACACTGGTGCTTCACCTAAAGCGTTGCCCTCAAGCATCAAGTGAGTATACATGTCGAAGAAATACGCTTGACCATTTATAAGTAACCGATACATAGTACCTGAGTCAGACTCCCAACCTTTGTTCATATCGTAGGTTGCTGGAAGTCCAGCATCTAACCACAACCACTTGCCGTTGTATTTACACCAACCATCATATGAGGTTTCGATTGGGTCGCCGTTTAATATCGTCTGATACTGTTCTGCGGTCAGCGTTACTCTCTGTGTATTTATGGATGGACCCTGTCCGTTATTGTCACTACCTGACGAATTCCCACCACCGACTTCTGAGGACTTTTTGTAATAGTTAGAGCCTGAATCGTAAGCATATGTGACGGTTCCTACTGTCATAAGACTAGTTCCCTTTTCGTTGGCAACTTTACCAGTATCGTCAACGTACACATAATTGTCACCGCCACTTTCGGCAGGAACTATTGTCTCATATGCCAAAGCACCATGTTTAAACCCTTCTGAGCGCTGACTCTCTGTGTAATAGTAACCATCATCTCCCCAGCCTGTTACCATGTAACCTGCTGAGTTGAAGTAATAGAACTGTCCTTCGTAGATAATATACTGATTTGCCGGATAGTCTTGACTTGCTTTACCCCCACGTCCATACCACCATCCAGTAGAGTCCTGATGCCAACCAGAAGGTCCGGAGAATACCTTATTTGCTGGTATTTCTATCTTCTGATTTATGGCGTCTTTGATGTACTCTGTATTCGTTAATACCTGTTCAGCGTCTCCTGATAAGTTAACCTCCTCGTTACCCTCCTCATCTAATCTCTTAAGGAAGGTAGAAAGGTCACATTTCTTAGGACCACCAGAACTTCCCTTTCCTCTATAGAAGATGAGTTCAGTGTCGCTGGAAGCGACTGCTATAACATCGCCCTGCTTGAGATCTACATTGTGACTTTCCTGTGAATGTCTGAATCTACCAGAGGCATCTGGCTTTGCGTCCACACAACAAAACCAACGCTTCGGATTCTTGACCACCATCTTAAACCCTAGGTTGCCAGGCAAGTCATTTTGCACTATAATCTCATTGCTCTTGTTGCTAGGTGAGGACGTTACTTCACAATCCTCCGGAGCTATAATGAGTGATTCGTCCGATAGGGTAAGCTGTGCATCTGGGTTAAATTCAGCTCCAGCTACTGGGAAAGCTATATTGTTCTTTCCTCTACTAACAGACTCACTCTTGATATTGTTTACATTACACGAATCTGTTCCCGTGTATGTACCTTTATGCCAAGTATACAACTCTCCGTAATCTACAGCATCTTCCTGTATAGTATAAGTAGCTTCCTGCTTATAGGTCTTATCCGGTTGTGTGTATATTCCGAAGTTGTTGAATATGGCAGTTACGAGAGCTAATAGCCACGCTACTAATTTATTCCACATATGACCCTCCTGTCGATATACATAACAACTCACCATTGGGTTGCGACGCAGATACAAAGCCTATCTCATTACCTCCAGTGTCCAACACCCTAGAACCAGACATACCTCTATAAGCATCGTCGCATTTAACATAAAACCCAACATTGTCTTTGACAGAAGTTACCATATATTGCATACTGTCAATTACAACTTCCTCGCCTACACTAGGAGTATAGTAGTTGTAATTATCTTTCAAATAATACGCAGTATCTCTATCTGTATCCGCATATATCCTAGTGTAGCCCGGAAGAGCAGACGGATCAAGGTGTGCCGCAGTAACATATACTGGGCTTCCGATTACTTCTCTCTTCTGTGCCCCACATAAAAATGCTGCCGTTGCAGATAATAGACACAATGTGATAGCATGTGCGTTCCTCATATAATACCAGCTAGATTTGCTACTAGCAAACAGCCACCTATTAAGATAGCTAATTTGAACACACCTTTGAGTAGATTAATACCAACTCCAATAACTATCAGACTTAGAGCTATCGGAATGATATTAGCTTGTACTGTTTCAAAAATATCACTCATATGAAGAACCTCGCAAACGTTGTTAATATTCCAAATGCTAGATTAAGTAAGTATATACCTTTGATAAGTACTGATGGTACGAAAAAGTATAAACCTAAAATCAAGGCATCAAGGATGAATACTCCTACGGAGTGTACGAACAAAAGGTCCACCGCGAGCGTAGCGATCTGTATCGCTATACACGCTCCTTTGAATATAGGAGCCGGTAAGTGTCTAGCGAACCAGAAGTAAGCACACTTAGCTACTATAATTACTAGCAGCAAAAGGTTGATTATTAGTGTCAAATCTCACGTGCCTCCAATTCTTTCTCTAATGGATATCTGAATATCTTAAACTTACGGATATCGCTTCCGTATTTATATGATGCGAAACAAGCTTCATCTCCGTTAGGTGACGGGAACTTAAACGGTGTTGGGTCATCGATCACTGTCACGCATGATCTCTCATCTGTCTTAGCACATACTCTGTGTTTACATTGATTAACGAAATCCCTGAGACCACCAACTTCTCTGCTTATAAATATGAAATGTACTTTCACCTGATTGAGTTTGATTATTAACTCTTTCAGTCTACTTACAAGCTTGTAGTTTTCGCTCTGACCTATACCGTCTTTCTTCTCCCACATAAGACACATCAAGAACAATGTCTTCGTATCCTCAAGACTTTCCAACTCACTACGATATTCGTAGATATCTGTAAGATCGTCTAAAAGATCCTCCAGCGGATAGTTGGGCATTAAGAAATCTCTATCATCTTCCGGTACTCTGTTTTCCAAGTCTAACAAGAAGATAGTATCCTTGTCGGTGCAGTTTATCAATAGGTCTGCCTGCTCTCCACTGCGATGTATATTATCCATCATAGTATTGATTAAGTCCAAGCAGTCTTGACGCTCTGATGCGCAGATGAATATGTTCTCCTTATCATCTTCTGCTACTGAGAAGTTTAGAGGTGTAGTTTTCACAGAGTATACCGTACGCTCTCCCATAACGAAGAATCTCGGTACGTTGAAATCTGGAACCTCCGTATAAGCCTTATCAAGTAACTCATGAGTTCTACCTTCTGTCTCGCTATAGAACGGAGCAAGATGTTTTGGTATACCTTCCTTATCTGCTTTCTCCCCTAACTCAAACATTCCTTGTAGCAGATCTTCCTGAGGTGCGTATGGGACTTTCCACAGCTGGTTCGCATTTGGATCCTGTCCTGCGGATGTATTAGTATACATCCAACCTACTTTGTCTCTAATAGTACCTGACGCATCATTACCAATAATCGTCTGCGAAACATCTTTGGTACAACGTAATGCTCCTCGATTAGAGAAGTTGTCGAGTACGTTCTTTGATAAAGTACCAGTCATTTCCTGTGATGTGAACCATAGGTGCATAGATGCTGCACGAGCAAGCTTAACCATAGAAGTAATACGTCCAGTTATCTTGTCGATAATCTTCGGCGGAATACGAGAAGCATCGAACATAACCTGGAACTCATCGATAAGAATGACGACTCGAGGAATGTGTACCTCTGGGTCATAGTCAGGTCTCGATGGGTCATCATACTTCTTACGCAAGTCTTCAACTTTCTGCATCTTATACTTTGAGCAGACACTCAATCTCCGTACCATCTCTTCAAATGCCCAGTCGAATACGGACAAGCAGTATTCGCCATCTGATGTACCAGACACGATCAAGGCATGCGGAATGATAGAAACACCTTTATCAGTATATTTAGCTACCTCGGCGTTCTTCATATCTATGTATATCAGGTTGAGTTCGTCTGGCGCGTACTCATGGAGCATAGACTGCATAGCACAGTCGATTGCTACAGACTTACCCGCACCTGTCGCACCTGCCATAAGATAGTGAACGTTCTTATCGTCGAAACGTAAGGTGTACGGCTTGGATGGGTCACCATCTTGCAGTCCCATACGAATGTTGATTCCGGAGATACTGGATTGTTTCCACCACTTCTCAGGCGGTAAGTATCTCATGAGATAACTCTTTCTGTAGTCCAGTGCTTTAGGCTTGTTATGCTCCAAGTCGAACTTCAAAGTCTCAAGTGCCCTCGACCCCAAATCGAAGTCATACTCCATTTGTTTGCCCCTATCGAGTTCTAGAGGCAACTTGATGTTTAAGCACCCAGGAATCTCTTTAGGATAAACTGTCCATATGAATACTCCTGCTGTAGTTGAATATTTTGATAACTCCATAATCGCTTTATTCTCAACATACTTCTCGTCCAGTCCGGATAAGTAAATGTAGAGGTGATATTGAAGCGTCATCATTCCCTGCTCTTCTGCTTCCTTATTATACTCAAGTATAGAAGAGTTCTTTACCTTCATTAGGGAAGATGCTGTCAGCTTGCGCATATCCTCCTGTAACTTACTCAGTTCTGTATTCTGTGTGCGTACATATGGAGCAGTTTCTTTGCATATGAATTCAGCGAAATCCTGTCCAAGATACTCTTCATCGTACACTGTTGTGTCCAAGCAGTTTGCCCTGACATTCATTAACATATTTATCCAGAATACCTTTAACACACTGATAAGATCTTTACTATAAGTACCGACAAAATTTATGTTCGTCATACCAATGTCTTTGTACACAGGTAATCCCGTGTCGTCGATACCTAATTGGAATCTAGTATTCAGTACGGCAGATTTACTCATAGTGTCTCCCAATCTGGTGATGTTAGACATTTCTTTATCTATGAGCTCTTTAGCTTCATTGTATCTAGTTTCCAAATCGTCAATGAGTGTGTCGTATAGGTTCTTAGCTTTCTGTTGGATGTTCTTTATTAAGTCGCCGCAATAGGAAGTCCCTTCGGTTGTGTTGTATTCCTTTAGTTCCAAATCAACCAAATGCTGTGGGTCTGCCGATTCTAGAGCTGCTCTCTTCTCAGCAATAGCTTCTTCTACTTCCGAAGAGTCGTATACAGGAGCTACATACCTTTCTTCTTCCGGTATAAATTTGTTGAAGTCTACCGAATGCATCAGAGATTCCGCTATCCTCAATGCGTCGAGATTGGAATACATTGATTTCGTATTCTTTAGCACTGTAGCCGTATAAGCTACTCCGACTACGGGTAGTAGTATCCAAGAAGCCAATAGACCTACAGCAGCATACATCAAGGACACATTATCTTCTTCGTTATACAGAGGTCCAGTTATCTTTGATATTAGCCCAGATAGTTTATGGTCTGTACTCTGACACACAGAGATAGCTGTATCGAGTAATGCTTCAAATTCTTCCCTTGTAATGTCTGGAGATATTTGTGTATCGGTCGGCGTTATTCCATAATGGTCCATAACACTCTTTAGCTTATCTTTGTACGACAGTAATTCGTTATGTTTCTTGCGTAGAGGTGAGATACTTTCAAAAGCCTTAGCTTCCATTTCTTTACAAGCTAGATCAAACTTCTCCCTATCTGCTCTGCGCATATCTTCTGCTTCTGCTTCAAAAGTAGCCTTAGCTTGTGCGTACCGTATAAACTCTCCTTGTAGTGATTCTCTGATACCACCTGCCACATTCAGATTTGACAGGCTTGGGATTGTATAAGTACGCGCGTCAGCTAATGCCCTTTGCAATTTACCGAGATATAGTTTGTACGATCTCAAATCACCAGTATAGTCTTCAGGTGCTACATCATACTCCACTAAATCATCGATGACCATATCTAAATAGCGGTCACATTTCTGACCGACTATCTGCTTATATAAGCTCTCTGAGGTCATAGAATGAGTTGATCGCTCCGTAATGATTTGCCATGAATCGCAACTCTAATCCACTTACTTCCAGACCTTTCTTGCCCAGTTCAATCTGTGGTATATCTGAGTCTGCAATCTTAGCGGAAATATCCTTCGGAACAAGTGCTACCATATCCTCACTCGCTACGTATATTTCATCATAATCTTTGTGCTGAATACGTAACTTAGCGGGTGTAAATGGTTCATACTCAGGATCAGCAAAACTCTTAATAACATCCCTAACTGTACATCCCTCGAGATAATTCTTCTGGAATAAAATAGTTAAGTACGCGTTTGGTAATGCTTTGAGTGCCAGTGAAGCACTTCCGTATTTAGCTGTCAGAGTCTTGAGTAAGTAGATGCACTTGCCCGGTACGTTCGGAGAGTATCCGTTATTCTTTAAGCAATAGAACATCTCTTCTCTTTCGGACTTAGGAAACATATTTGAAATATCAGGCTCGAAGTCCATAAAGTCCTGGTATCTCTCCACGATCTCAAGTACCTTGGCGCACGTATCGCTTGCTGCAGCCTCGCTACATACTAATGAGAACATTTCTGGCGTACATCTGGCTGGTGCCTGACACTCACGCGTAAAAGCTCTTCCAGTAATATACGGTTCCATCTCAAGTAACGTCATCTCAATAACACCTCCAATACGTCAGTTGCGGTTATATTGTGTATGGGCTTGTTGACTACTCTAGCAGCGTCGATCTTATTCACCCAGATATCTCTAGTAGAAGTGGATGCTACTGTAGACTGGAACAACATAGATACTGGAGAACTCGGAGCCATCTGGAAATATGGTATCCCATTTTTCCTAAGACTGGGAATGAGTAATGGATTATTGATACGTCCAGCGAGTATATTGGGCTCAATCCCAATCGGCAAGAATCCGCACTCAGCCAAGTATTTGATACGAGAGTTTCTGCTCGCGTTTAACTCAGAACAGAAGAATTTTACGTACGCTTTATACAGTGCAAGCATGTTATCCTCAGTTACAATATTGAACGGCACGGCTACATTGAGTCTATCATCACAGGCGTAATATTTCGTATCAAACTCCCTAGCTGTAACCTCTGTTCCTGGATATTCAAAAAACTCAGTTAATCTTATTATCGAAGACAATTATTTACCTCCCACTCGTACACAGGCGCATTACCGTTCGGCACGCCTAATATTTCTATAGGATCAATCTTTGTTTCAGCCATGTAGACAGTGGGCATGAAATTTGTCGAATTGATTTCTAAACACATGGTTCCGGGTTTATGCTTATATTTGACAGGCATCTTTTTAGAAGTAGTAAACAAGACAAGTAATCTGTATTTCTCTGCGACAGATCGCTTGGCTTTAGCATCTCTTTTCAGAACTTGCTCGAAACGGGTATCGAATCCTGCTCCCCTCTCGATTGGGAATTTTGCAGCAGCTTCGAGTATAACTTCATTGTTGTTTATTATATTAGCAGTATCTGTGTATACTCCCTCACAGTTGTTCTTAACAAAGAACATATCACCTTGTCCGAGTGTACCTATCCATCTGTCTACGCGTACATGCTGGTCAACAGCTACTGAGTCAGTAGCAAAGCAGTCCATTGTAATCTCACATAGATTAAGATACTCTCGTAAGACTTGTGTTGTTTTCAACAGCTTACCGTTATAGCTGTGACTTCTGCCCTCAAATACTTCCTCGTCTGGGAATACGATAAGAGCGTGGTTTGTAAATCCTGTTATCATATACTTCCTCCTAGTACGATAACTTTCTTATTGTCGTACTCTAATACATGCTCAGTAAATACTTCAGAAAAGAATATCTCGTCGAGCGTATCTCCGCACATTTTATTGAGCTGCTCGAAGGATACTTCTTTCATCCCACCCTCTGGTGGCACTACTTTGAACATATTAGAACCTCCTGTCCGTTACTGTTTCTGGGAATACATCAGAACCGTAAGTAGTATCCTTTGAAAGCGAGATATACTTAGTAAGGTTCGGTATATCCTGAAATGCCCTATCTCCGAAATGCACACTACATCTCTTCGGCACTACGACACGTCTTATCCCGTGCCCGCCTAAAAAGTTGTTCTTTACTGTATACGACGATAATGACGGTAAAATAAGCGTATCAGTATCGTCTGTTTCTACAGACACTAATTCGCTGCTCGTATTGAACCTGTAGGTACTTCTTGATGTTTTTACCACTACACCGTTGTTTAAGTAATACTGAGTTACAGTACACCATAAAGCTAATGTTGTAGTACTCACGAGTATAGCGTCATATCCGTCTCCAACTATACTAAACTGTAACACATACTACACCTCCTTCTTTATCTTAATAACACTATCAGCTAATGCAACAACCTGATTAAAGATTAACCTCTCAGGTGTAATCTCTGCATCCTTGTCCAGTATGAGTAATACCTTTTTGGACAGTTCAGCTGGAAGTCTGCTGGCGAAGATGAACGTCCACATCTTCAATGTGTCTGAGTATTCACTTTTCTCACTCTTTGTCAGATAGCCGTACTTCATGATAAGTGCGTAACTAACTGCTTTAAAATCAATCTCTTTTAAATCATTCTTTAAGCTGCTGAGAATATCGAGTTCAACAGCAGCTCTGACCATATTGTAGCCCTGTTCCTCCGCTATGCTGCCGTACATAAAATCTAACAGCTTAGTCTTGCTTAATAACTCAGTCATGTAAGAATCACCTGCGAAGTAATTCTCAACATATGTTCGACAAATATCAATCTCCGGATTGAGTGGATAGTCAGATGGTACCGGTATGATCTCCTGTGTTACGAACCCGTACATAGTCCTACGTAAAGTCATCTTTACGTACATACCTCGATAACTAACATCTCTTGTGTCGTAGTCAAACAAACGTACCTTTGCAATGCGTCCCGCTTTGTCCCTAATCTTCAATGTCATCCACACCGAATTAGGCGAACTTTCGTACATAGAGTCCACACAGTACACGACAGCACTGTAGACAATACTACCTTCCTGTATATCTGCAAAACAGACAGTAGAGTTGTTGTCGGAGACATCACTGTATAATTTGAAATTAGTATCACGGTCAAGTACGTTGACTTTCACCGGTATAGTTAGAGTGTTTATGAAGGTCTCTATTTTACCCTGATAAATATCTTTACGGTAACTAACAATAACCTCATCGCCAATGAATTGTAGCGTGTCCGCATAGTTACCTATCATATATGCTTTCGTATCACTATCTATGGTGACAAGCATCATGTCAATATCCTCTGAGATATTCTCCAATTTTACTACTGATGTACAAACACTCATTATATTCTTCCTCCTATGAAATTCCCTTACTTCTATATAACTGAAGCAAGGGAATTTCTTGCTTATTCGTCATCGTCTACGATGTACAAAAACATATCGTTATCTACAACATAAACTGTGCAGACTATTAATTCACACACCAAAAATGCAATAAACACTGGCAATGTGAAGTTCTTAATTATTAGAGCGCGCCATACGATCCACACGCCTAGACCTACCGCTTCCAAGCTCAGAAGCACTCGCAATCCTATCATTGTCCCCACGAACCGAAGACTGAATAAAACACGAGGTATTAATAGGAATATCGTCATCAGACTCATCCCGCAGATCCACATCTGTGCTACTTGTGTCAGCGCCACTAGTCCCAAAACCCAGAGCATTTGCTACCTCCATAAAAGCATTTTCGTCTACGTAGAAATTTGGATTCAGTCGTGTCTCACGTACAAGTACTTCTTCCTCAACAGGTGCAGGCTCTACTGCGTTTTTCAGGCACAACAGACACGCCACTATGATAATTATTAGGGCGTCCATGTTCCTGCCTCCAGAATATCAACTGGCTTGCGTACTGGTATTCTCGTGTTAGCATCTTTGAGTATGGTGAATTTATACACCTCAAGAAGCTTAGCAAGAGTTAATGCACTCGCGCTAATCTTCTTCTTTATTACATTGTACTTACCATCATACTCAAAGATAATTGAGATATTACCAGGCTCTAGGGCTTCGACTAGAATAGGCAAAGCTTCGATATTCTTACTCTCTATGACAACACTGGGATACGGTACTGGAACTTTTGCCCGTAAGAAGTATTCGTCCACGCGAGTAATAATTTCCACACTTACTCCTCCTCGTTCTCCATATCACTTTCAATTTTTGCAATCATAGGAATACAGTTCTTACCTATGATGAACTGCGCTAACGGAGGGAATACATAGCACAGCACGAAGGTAAATCCTCCTTGCTGTATACACTTTGCAAAATCCATTAACACATATCCAAATAAAATCCAACAAACTGCGTATGAGATGTATGTCCCGTACAACGCAAACACTTCAAGGTATACCATAGCTGTCGACGTTGCATCTGCTGTAATAAATCCTATCACATTGTTTAATACAACAGTAACTACCAGAGCGATGAAAATACCTAACGGTAACTTTGCTGACCCGTATAAAGCTTTACGCGCTGGTACAGCATTGAGGAACGGAATGGCTGCCATGATGTTTTCACCGACTGTTGGCTTTCTTTTCTCTACGGCAATGATCATATTTCTGGAGAGCATGAATCCCGGATACCATAATACAATAGCGATGATAAGAAGCATCGCATATACCATAAATACACGCATTATCTAGCCCTCCTCTTTCTGATGATATCTAATCCGTTTCCGCCGTCAGTCGAAGGTGCTGCTACTGGAGCTGGCTCTTCTTTTACTTCTGGAGTTTTCAGTTTCGCATCTGCTTCAGCATCCTCTTTCTCAAAGTCAGCCATTAAATCTGCCCACACGTCTCCAGCGTCTTCCTCGTCCTCAACATCTTCCTCAATCGCGTTGTTTGAGTAACTGCGAGTAGCAGGCTTTACATAACCTCCAGTGCGAGCTTCACGCAATACGCTACTCATCCACTCATACTCATAACAGCTGTCGAAGAACATTTCCCAGGAATCCATGTACTCATTACGGATGCTCATTCCGAAGTTTACACTCTGTCTGATTTCTGCCGGCTGCTTGATGAATGTTCTTGGGTCAAGATTGCTTGTGATCAAGTCTAAGGCTCCTACTACATCTGTGTAGTCATCCTCGATATCTTCAGATAACAAAGCAAGGAAATAGCCTAAAATAGAAATGCTCTTCGGCGCTCTGATTACAAAAGATTCAACACACTGGAAATCAGAATTACCTCCGATCAACTTAATGAGAGTACTAATACTCTGACCATACCTGTCTGTTAATACAATAGCCTCATCGTACAGAGTCCTATTGATGTAGTAAAAATACCCGTCTGCGTCCTGCAACACAATATAGTTAGGTTTAACAGGAACATATCTTGTCTCACTGATTGTTAACATATACCCTCCTTAGTAGGTCTCTATTGTCGAGCATACACATACATGTGTCTAACTCGGCTGCCGTGGCTTCTGTGAATACAATATATGCATGGCATATTCTGAAGCCATCAATCTTGTCAATGTTTCTTATAGTTGTTTGTGAGTTACGCAAGTAACTATTTTTCTCTTTTAAGAGTTTTGTAACATACTTACGCATTGCATAGAAAGCGTAAGTCTTTCCCAGATTGGCGACTAATTCATTGTACTTCTTCCATCTATAACGGTCTTTCACTAAGAATGCATCGATGACAGCCGATGCGAATATCTTACGTTCGTCAGCCACCTGACTTCTTACCATATTTACTGTTATTGTTTCTGCTTGTTCCGATAATTCCGATAGATATTCTGGAATCTTGTCTTTGCTTGTACCAACCCTTAGATACAACTCACGAGCAGCCTTCGGATCTATGATAACCTTTAAGTCTGCTATTAAGTCCATGTACTTCTCGTAAGCTGTTTTATCTTTCACTATCAGATTTGGACGCTCTGACAGTAACTGAGCTGCTACTGTTCTTTCCATGTAGAAAGTGACCGTTACATACTCGGGTATGATTGGGTTGTCTGCGAACTTTCTCGCGTACTGTATTGTAGGTTCCAGCACGGCGATTTCCCAATAACCTTCTATCTTTTTCTTCAGATATGGAACTAGCTTTAGTAACTTTTCGCAGTCCTCGAATAAGTAGTCTACGTCATGTATTCTTGTGTCTCTTGTGTATACGACAAACTTAATCATATTAAAGCCGCCAACTCTGGGTGGATCTTTCTCTCTGAGAACTCCTTGATTCTCTGTCTCTCCTGATCAAGAACACTTCTGATATGATTCAGAGCATCTTCACCCTCTAACATAATGAGTGACTCAATGTATTTATCATACAGATCTCTGCACTCAAAGTCAGGGTAAACTCTTGCAAAGTCAGATTTTGACATCGACAGAATATCATTGATAGGAATAGCTTTCTCACCGCAGTACACTACTTTCATTAACTCTCCAGAGTCATCTTCGATCTCATCATCGTACGGCAGGTCGAATGAGTCTAAGAGCTTGGAGTGCGTGGCGGTGTACGTCTCAACAATATCTTGACAATACTCGACAATGAACTCATGAATTAGCATCCTGTTCCAACTCTCCTTTCACACTTTCTAACATAGCAATGAACTCTGACGAATCCATGATCGGAATGTTATTATTCATTGCTATCTGTGTTTTACTATAATCTACAGACCCAGGTTCTTTAACAAGACACACGGTGTCGCGCACTGTCTTCTTATTATCCTCAACTCTGAACCAATCCTTGTACCTATCATTAATAGCCCACAGGAAATCTTGTCTATTGCTGAATCCTTTAATAGAACCTGTTATCATTATTCGGATCACATTGTTAGTGATGGTCTCTTTCTTAACATCAAAGAACTGCTCGCACTTTATCAAGTAATCTTTGTTGTTCCTAACTTCATCTACTGAACAGTATGGATTTTCTGCAAAGAACTGTTCAAACGAAGTATACCCACCTAATAAGTCTTTCCAAATAGATTTAACACCGTAGATGTAAGCCATCTCTCCAACTTCATAGAGATACACTTTTGGTTTCTCAGGGAACCAGAATCTCAACGCTTCCAAGTGATTCTTGAACTTGAATCCGATTGCCATATCCTGAGCTGTCTTTATTCCAACTCCAGTTACGCCGAATCTCTCGGCTAGCATAACAATCTTGTTAGCCATATGGTACGGACATTCTAAGTTCATACACCACCTCTGCGTTAACTTCATCTTCCCGTAAGCATCAATAGGACCGTCGTCCGCTATTGGTAATCCGCAGTCACAAAACTCTTTCATATACGGGCGTAACCAATCCGGTATGTCCTTATTAACAGCTGTTAATATCATAGCACTAACCTCCGTTAGGAAATAATATCATAGTAGCGTCATTGACTTCCCCTACGATAGGTTTATCTTGCAACATAAACATGAGCACGAATATGGACGCTATGGCTATGAGTACAAGTAATATTCTTAAGACTGGCTTCATTGGTCCACTCTTACCTCGTGCACATCAGTCACAATTCTCAGTTCTCCAGCTTCTCTCCAAGTAACCTCAACAACGATGTTTCCGGAGTCATTTAACTCTTTCCATCTATTTGGAGTTACAGTCATGAATGCAGCTGTCCCATCATCTAAATAGAGTTTAAGGAATAACTGAGATCCTTGTGCTCCGCATTTCTCGTAGTCCACATTCATCTTTCTGCTTGTGTTGTTATAGATAACATTTGGGTCTACAGCATCCAGATTTAACGGAGCACCACCGAGCCAAGTCTTGTTGAGCAGCTCCTGGTATTCCGGAGATGCAGTATCTCTCACAGCGTCAAGTGCTTCTTTCTGTGCAAGCTGCCTATCGAACTTAGCCTGATCAACAAGTGTCTTAGCTGGTATACCATCTCTAGAAGATATCTCGATCTCGTCTGCTGTATAACCCCACAGTCTGAGAGCTTCTACCTCTTTCTTAGAGTATGACACACTACTCTGCTGAACTACAGGTTGTTGTTCTGCTTGTGTCTCTCCATCCTCCTCGAATAACTCCGGATTACGCTCTTGCAACTCTTCCTGATCTTTCAGATTCTGGAATACAGCGTCAGCATTTGCCTGCTGTTGCGCTTTGTCTTTCTGTACTCCGGACCAAACAAGTACTGCTCCGATGATTAACACAAGCGCTACTCCAGCACAGCTAAGTCCGATTATCTTTGGATTGACTGAGAAACTTTTCTTCTGTTTAGCTGGTTTCTCTTCGGCTTCTTCGCTTTCTTCTACAGTCTCTTCTGTATCTTCGATTTCTTCCTCTTCGTACGTATCTCCCTGCCCGTAAATCGGCATTGTATCACCTCACTTTATTTTTAGCCCATTCGGAGAACATCTCCTCACTTTGCAATATTCGCCAATTGTGCTCGTTACTGATAACTGACAAGACGGCTAACGACTTTGCCGATAGTTGATTTGAACTTACAAACCAATCACCAGTTTCAGCATCCTCAGCCAAAGGTGTTAACTCACAACAAGCGTCATATAGAGTTTTACTTTTTATAACATCTGGAGCACACCTAATATGAGCCTCCGGTCTCGCTGATGCTAACCTCTTTCTACATGTCTCAGCTGTAGCACAATTGCCTCTAAACACTCGTTCTATAACAAACCCATCTAAGGTTGTATAGCATATCATATCCTACCTCCTATATGACATACGCTCTAAACACCACTTCTGAAATAGTGGAGGATTAGATAGTATGTTTAAATTATTCTCCTTATCCAGTAGTTTGAGAATAGCACAAGCTTCTGCCTGCGTTCCTCCTGGCTTTGTCGGATTGTAGAATACATCTGTGAAAATATCAAATAACCTAATAAGCGGTAACATGTGAACTGCGTTCGCGCAATAGAAATGAGGAAACACAAAACTCTTATCTACTCCTAAACGCAGAGCCATGTAGTCTTTGTTTATTGATTGATAATAGTCTTCCATTGATTTACCACCTTTGTACTCTATGAAGATCGGAGATAACATACGAGTGTACTCATTGGTTGATGCTGATGTAACCTCTGCAATATCCATACCAGGACACACCTTGCTTAGTGCAGTGATTAACTCTGCTACGTAAGCTTCCTTTGCCAGTTTGTCGAATCCGAGATTCCAATCAATCTTAACGTCTATTCTACATAGCTTATCTCCGTCGATATAAAACCCTGATCTGTCGACCATCTATATCTCCTCTACATCAATACCATTTCTTCTCAGAAACTCGGCAAGGACACTGCGAAAACATTCACTTTGTTTTCCGTGCCAACCCAATAAAACGTCACCATCGTGCAGCATGCTAATTACAGTTTCTGCACCTAAGCGTGTCAGTTGTTGCCAATACATCTGAGCTTGTTTATCCCAAACTCTTTTTCGTTTAGGACTGTCTTTGTCTAAATACTTGGCCTCATTCCAAGCTTTAATAGCTGGCCACGGCGGATATAAACTTGGTAGCGCTCTATACACATAACCATCCGAAGGTTTCGATGGCGTAATCTGCACACCATTCCGCCCGTGGTATCTCCAATAGCAGCTAGTGTAAACTTTCATACTTACCTCAATAAGTGACTTTAACTATGCACAGGAGAACATCATTCTCGTCATAAACTTCCACAGCTTTGAATGTATCTCCCTGTTTGACATCCTCCATGTTAAAGCACTGGGACTTTTGTACTTTTACGGATTTAAGCCCATCAATATTAAAGATGAATACATCTCCGATGGCTGCTTGTTCTCCGCTTCCTACTACAGTACACTCTACGTGTTCCGTGAACTTATCTTTGTCTAAGAATCCCATCTTAGCCATTCCGTAAACAGCTGCTGTTGCAATACAAATTGCTATTATGGCTGTCGTAGTGTATATTATAAGTTTTTGTCTCATGATACTTTCTCCAGTCCTGTTATAAGATCTGACACCTCCTCCGTATTTAAATCCTCTACCTTGAATCCCGTGTTAACCATATTGCCATCTAACACTAAATAAACACTGTAGAAACCGTCTGAGTCCCGGTCTTGCCAAACTCGTGCGATTACTTTGTTTATATTGTCGGTAGAGAGCTGATTGACGTCAAGCAATATCTTGTCCATGAGTCTCCATACTTTGTAGATTTTCCCTTCAGTTCTGTAAAGGATATAGTCAGGATCATCCAGGACATCAATATCCTCGTCCTCTTCGACATCTTCCTCGTAAATGATATTACCGTCTTTATCGAATTGATATAGATTCTCTGTCTGCGCATACCACAGCTCTGTGTCTGTCTCCTGTACTGTCTCTACAGGCTCAGGTTCTACGTGCTGATTTGTTGCTGACTCCATATAAGCTTTTGTGGCGAAACTAATTTGACCTACATGGTCTAAGTCCATACCGCGCATATCATCTGAGAATCTATCAATAAGGTCGTGTGTTAATGATGGGTGTCTCACATGATCTGCGACATTCTGTGGGTCAGGCCCATACTTAGCGATCAAGTCATTCATATAATCATGAAGTACACCATCTCTGTACGTAGATAATTTCTCCACATAATTATCATCACAGTATCTTGTATTACCAGACTGTATAAACGCTTCTAGCGCTCTGTGCTTATGTTTATCGTCCAACTCATCACTATAGTCACCGTACAGCTTGGTAAATGTCGCGTATGGAAGATACTTCTCTACCTTATCCCTGATGAATGATTTGTCTTCCAGTAACTCAATCATCTTCTCTTTAGGTAAACCTACTTCATAGAACGATCGCTGGAAAACTGATTTACCTGTTCTTGCATAGTCACTTATCAGAATGTCTCTGTATGGAATTGGTATAGCAAGAGAGTCATCTGAGTGCCCTTCCCAGTTGTCCATACGAGCCGGTGATACGAAGAATGGCGGACAACCGTCAACATCTACCTGCATACACTTCGCAATCATCGTGATGATTTCTTCCATGGGTATGCTCTGGTCAGCTGATATAAGCATCTCGTCATGAATCGAAAGCATCACTCTTACCTGAGGTAAACCATCACTGCCAGGTTCATTCCAGCCTTTCGCTCTGATGTAATTGTAAGAGTTCACTTCGGCTATCTTCATGAGGTCAGCTGCGGAACCCTGTACAGGCATGTTGTTAGCCTGACGCACCAATGAAGCTTTTTTCCTTTGCGTAATATCTGGGTCAAATATCTCCTTGAAGTATTTGATTCGAGCAAAAGCTGTCTGCATGTAGCCACGCTCTCGAACCTTTCTTGCGTTCTCATGCAAATACAAATCGATTCGCTTAAATCTCTTGTAGAACGCATCAAGCTGCTCTTGACAGTACTTTACTTGTTCTTCGTTGTAGCCTGGACCATAAATCTGTCCTGCTAGTCCGTAACCTGAGATTAAGTAAACTACACCAAAGTTAACTCTCTTCTTGATAGAACGCTCAGCTTTTGTGATTTCCCACATTTCCTTTCCGGTAATTAGTGACGCACAAACTCGATGGATATCGTTGCTTGGGTCTTTACACATCTCTACCAAATCTTTCTCTTTGGCTAACCCAGCAATCCACCTCAGCTCTACCTGAGAGTAGTCTGGTCCCCACAGATCCTTTGTAGGTGAATCTGATAATATTACACTTTTCAACTCTGGTGGTAACTGATGCATCGGTGATGATTGTCTGCCAGATGATGCGCCGTTCTGGTTTACCCAGAAATGCACTCTGCCCACACTCATAGTCCTTTCGAATCTAGCATAGAAAGCTGTGGAAAGTTTTACATACTCTCGATACTTTGAAAGTATAACGAGTGCTGGGTATTTTGAGTTTGCCAAGTCCTTGGCCTTAATGATAACCTTACCATTCAGGTCTACCATGTTCTGTGTAATATTGTGCGGCTTATCAGCTTTCTGTCTGGCTAACTTATCAATCGCCTTACCAGACGTAGATCTCTTACCTGTATTGGTTCGCATTAAAACCTTGCAACCCATCTTGTCGTACAGCAGAGTTGAGAGAACATCTGGAGAACCAATATTACCATCCTCATGCGTCATGCGTCTAAATGTGGTTAGTAGCATGTCGAGTATATACTTACAGTTCTCATAGTTGCTCTTGTACTTCTGTACATCAACCCTGATACCATAATACTCTTGATCTGCTTTAAGGTCTGCGAGAGCCATCTCAATGTTAATGATTGGCCACATGATATCCGGTACCTGCGGCTTCAGATGCTTAAGAAGTCTTACTGCGTTGATTGAGTCGGGGCAAGCGTATATCCTAGTTATGTCGATATCCAACACACTAAAGTCGATGTTAGCTGATGAAATGAAAATCTCATCAAGTTCCAAGAACTTTTCTCCGAATATACTGTCGATCAACTCTTTCAATGCATGAGCGCCTCGAGTTGTTACAGGGTTAAGCATGAATGAGATTATCATTGTATCCCACTTTACACGTAAGTCGTAACCCTCCATCATCATAACTTGCCGGTCGAACTTCTTGTTGTGAGCCACTAGTCTATCTTCCTGCTCGATACAACACTTCATCAACTTATCCAAAAACTCCTCGGATAGGTTGTTGATTTTATTCATACCGAATGGGAAGTAGGTTGCCGATGTATCGTCGATTGATAGGATAATACCAGTTAATCTATCTGTACCGTGCAACCAAATATCAAGACCAGTGGTCTCCGTATCGAATCCCTTGTATTCAGCATCTGACTCGTACCACTCTTTAAGTCGCTGCTCCGCTACCTCCTCTGTGTCAGCGACCACTAGGTCCATGTCGAGAATATGCTGTAAGTCGTATCTCTTGATTAGTACATCATACGGGTAATACGGTGTTGTGTAACTCTCATGATCATTTCCCATAGTGAGAGTTTTCTCTTTATACTGCATGATGTTTAATGGCTCCATCTTCACAGGCTGTTCCTGTGATACTGAGTACTTGATGAAGTAAACATCAAGATGTGCTTCATACTCAGCTAGTGTGCCATTACACATCGTTGTCTTAGCATGGAAATGTTTGTTGTCATTATCCGAGTAGGTCATTTGGTAATAACTACCTTCCGACCACAAAGATTCTGTCCTTTCATTTCCACGCGTGTTATATATAGCTTCTCGGAGTTTCTTATATTCCTCGTAAATCTTTTTGTCACCAAACTCCATTGTGGTTTTCTTTCGGTATATAGAATACTCTACACCGAAAGGGTCTACCTGAAACTGTGTGCCTTGCTTGCAAATATCTAATCGGTAATACTGATTAGACTCCGCCTCATAAAACTGATGGATGACTCCATCGTAATCCATATAGATACCACGTGTCATCATTGGATGTAATCCACTCCCTTCAGTTTTGTTAAATCACATATAGGATGCACAGCGTAGTATCGGTACTCGTGATCCTCGAGCAGGAACTTGTTACCGCCATACTTATTCATCACTAAATCCTCCACAAGTAATCCGTAATTCCTTATCACTGCTCTTGTCTCTTCCACAAACTTCTTTATGAACGGCTCTTCCTCAGATCGACTCATGTAACAGTAGTCAATGAAGTTTGCGAAAGATGAGTGAGTTCTGTAATACGTGCATACTAACTTATGATACGTATCATCGTCTACATCTCCAGATACTATCTTATAGATATTGTCTCTGGCTATGAGGATAGACTCACCCCAGACTTCCTTCAGTCCCTCCAGTAAGTCTATCTTCACAAGAATCTTCTTATTCTTCAACGGTTCCACGTACGGGTTTGCAGGCTGCCGGAGTCTCTTTGAACCAAAACGCGTCTCGTCTAGCGTTAGGTACACAGTCGGGTAATAGATTGCTTTTACTACTTGTTCTGACATAAAACCTTTCTCCCTCATCTATCAGCCGCATTAAATCATCTGCCGTTAAGTCTGTTATGTTAACTGTTTTCATCTACTGTAAATAACTGCCACTCGATATGACCAACATCTTGTATGTCGAAGTTCTTGACGAAGTTATCCAGTCTAGCCATGACAAGCGCTGGACCGGTAGGCAGACAGACTACCCACCCGCTTCGATGGATATAAGCCTGCATTGTCGTGTAGCTCTTGTGCACACGTATGATATTGGTTATATCTATGGTGTAAGGTTCTCCTATTACTGACAGGTAGAATCCGGCTTCATCCGTTTGCATACCTGCCAAATCTCCAGTGAGTTCAATGATAGCATCTGATTTATGCAACTCCAATAACTTGTAATAGTCATTGGCGTACAATCCAGAGTATTTTGTGGAGAATGCCCTGTAGATAGATTCCGGCACTGACAGCGTTGAGCATATTAAATTGATGATAGTTTCTTCCGGGTCAATACGTGTTTCGATACTATTATTTACAACCATGTCTAAAGACATTCCACGTAACTGACTCAGTACGTCTTTGTTGTATCCTCCAAACTTACGCGACACGTAGCTGCAGTTATCTATCATATAATCGTGAGCAATCCTCTTACAGAACTCATGTGTATACAGAGCAGGATCGTCTGCTCTTGGATTGATTCTCAAAGTATGAATGCACTTGAAAGTCTTCCTGATATCAGACCTGAATTCCTTGAACTTCTCTACATCAGAACTGTTAATGAGACCATAAGCAGCACGGAGACTTCTATCAGTTTCATCCGTAATTACAGTGGTACAATTACCGTGCTGGTCTGAGTAATAGACAGGCTTTGCTGCTAGTAACTTAGAAGGCCCAATTCGCTTACTTGCCTGTGTTGGGTTAGCGACAAGATATGCGAATATCAAAGACAGCATATTGATGTGACACACGCCGCTAAGCAGATTTAATCTGTACAGACAGTATGCTAAATCTTTCTTAGCTTTAGCTACTTCAGCAGCGCCAGCTTTATCTCCTGTATAATCATTTTGTAACTCGTTAGCGTTGATTTCATCTTCGCCATCTCCGGTGTCAAAAGTATTCTCCTGCACCTCCATTTCCTTCAAATAGTCTTTATAAAGTTTGCCTTGCCGCACTGTATTGCTGAGTACGTGCAACACAAAGGTTCGCATATTCTCCTCAGGAATCTGATCCTCGAATCGCATAAGATAACTAGGTGGCATTAAATCTGTAGGCTTAGCGGCAAATCCAACCTGAGTTGTTTCTTCACCTACAATCGCCATGCCCGTACACTGTTCAGTTATACCACCTAATGCATGGGTGTCATACGTACATACAAATTCATCTTTGCAGAATTCAAAATCATCTTTTTCTCGGATAATCGCTTCTAGGTTTGGAACGCTTAGAAGGTCTGCGTACTTCCCTTTGAGCATCGATCTCATTCCTTGGTATGGAGATAGACTGTACCTCGTCGGAGAGCCAAACCGCGAAAGCAGGTCTGCTGTTACTGTCGTTGTTGGCATGTCCGGAAACTTTTTCCTCATTAACATCTGCTGTGTCCTCCCTTTGTATCGAACTATACAAGAATATATCATCTAGGAAAGGACTGTCTTTAATGAGCGAATACACAACTGGTGTTAAGTCGCCTTGTATCAGCTTACCTGATAATATTTCCAATTCTGTTCTCAACATAAGAAAGCCTCCTAGTTAGAGTGGTTCTCATAATACTCTGTGATTGCCGACCTAATGATGGAAGCTTTCGATCTTCTTTCTTTAACCTTAAGTTCCTGTAATAACACCCACATTTCCTTGGTAATTAACGCTCTACAAGATTTGGTATAAGTTCTCTTTCTACGTTTAGCCATTGTATACCCTCCTAAGGTCTCTCTTAATATCTTCAAGATGAATAATCCCAAACGGATATCTACTGGTTATGACATCTCTGGTTTTGCGATCTATAACCTGAATCACGTAGCCAGTGGTGTCGCGCATAATATACGGTCCAAAGAATATCTCAAAATCTTCGTCCTCATAATCTAATACAGTATCACAGCCTGATTCTAGTAACCATCGAAGCTTAGCGTAAAATGTCTCATTTACTGATACCATGATTTCATTACAGTTATCACCGCACAAATAAAAAGTGTTTTCGGTGAAACGTATCTCATCTTCAAATACCCTCATCTTACCCCTCCTTTGTTTACGAATGTTGCAAGCTTATCTATGTCTATCTGTGACATTAGATAATCCACATCGTAGACCTCATTAGCGACCCCTGTTATGGCGACCCCTTCGAGTAATCCCTCATATAAGTTCCTGCGGGTCTCGTACGGTATTGATTTCAAATCTCTCACCATAAGAGCTACTAGGTACTTCTGATTGGATACTATCCGTTCGTCATGTCTGAACAGTCTCGGCACTAACTCTACACAGAAGCTAGTTAGGGCTGTCACACTTCGACAATGCTTACGGACCTCTTCGGGCGATACATCCTTTGTGCCCACAATCATGAGATCACCAACTCTTTTGTGACAGCTTTCTTCCCTAATTCTTTACAGGATAACTTCACAATACCGGAAGCTTCGACACTAACAGTAACAAACACATTACCTGCGTAGGGGGCTTTGGTTTCACCATAGTCATATATGAGCTTTCCGATGTAAGAGTTGTTAACGATTAACCCGCTATCGCCCTGATATAACGCAAGCGATAAGCAATCAGCTGATTCTGGGTTACTCAACATAATCTCTTCCTCGATCGGTACTTTACTGTTAGCAGGGATTATGTTCTGCACCGTTCCGTCCTGCAGACCGATGGATAACGCTTTTGTGATATCGGAGACCATGTAGTCGATTTCTCCATCTTCTACCATCCTGGCGTACAACGCTGCTCCGTAGGCTACAGCCTTATCGGGGTCATAGGTAATGTCGATTGGTTTCTGCCCGACTTCTTTAGTTATCCACTCCCTCAAATATGGACACCGTGTTGAACCACCTACCAGTACTAAATCATACTTTGAACCTACTTCCAAAGAGCTGTTGATTACTCTGTGCAGTAATGTAATACATTTCATGAAAGCTGACTTCATTAGCTGAATATAGACATCTTCAGTGAAGTCTACCTTAATTCCACCAAATGCTTTTAAATCTACGACAAAGTTCTTACGCTCTTTCTGCATACGAATCTTTGTTTCTGTACAAAGCTTCTGTAGCTCCATCTTAGCTGATTTATCGAGTCTGAATAAACTCAACTTACCTTGCTTACAGAAATACCTAAGAATGAGCTGGTCAAGATTATCTCCTCCACACTTTGGATCACCAGCAGAATACTGCACATCGAAGTTACCAAAGCGACTGTCGATAACAGATACATCGAATGTGCCTCCTCCAAGGTCGAATACAACTGCAACTTCTTTCTTTCCCTGTGTGATGTACATTGCTGCTGCTGTAGGTTCATTCACGAGCGACACTACTTCAATGTCAGCGTGCTTAGCAGCTTCCACTGTGGCACGTCTCTGACTGTCATCGAAATCAGCAGGAACAGTGATTACGGCCTGTATCGTGCCTTTTAACCCAGCTTCCCTTTTTAACTGTTTGAGAACTTCCGTCGAAGCTACGATTGACTGTAATCCTTCCAGTCCCATTGAGATATCTACCTTGAACGATCTTACAGCGTTTGGATTGCTTAGGTTGACAGCTCCAGCAGTCTTAGCGTCAATATCAGCAACCGATGGCACTAACCCCGTGAGTAACTTATCGCCAACCCCAAGTAGACTGTTAGTCGTTCCCAAGTCTATTCCATAGATAGCCATTACTTCTCCTCCATTCTCTTAAGATAGTCTATTGCTTGCTGTCTACGTACAGCCAGATCCGATTCTCTGTAGATATCCGGCAGTGCATCAGCTACCTTACGTATACGCTCTTCCCCTTCAACAAATATATTAAGAGCTTCTACTGTAGTGATTCCTTTCTCCACGGCTATCTGGCGGGATAGTTCCGTAGGGAAGTGACCTAATCTGGTAAGTGTTACCAGATAATCTAAATCATGCATGTAATACCTCCACTAACTCAGCGAAACATACAGCATAGTCTTCTTGCTCTTCTGCGCTGTAAGCTTCTACATATGTGTTAATTAGAATGAACATATAGACTAAGATTATCTGCACAATTTTCTCAGTCTCCTTATCTCCCTCTAAAACTTGTAAACAGTAACGGGCATGGTTTACACCGCAATGCGCCACACCGTTACGATAAGTGTACAACCAGTTTAAAGCGTTGCTTGCTTGAGCGCCGTCTATCTGGTGGTTATAGCCACACAACTCAATAGCTGAATTCCATATGACTAATCCGCTATCGACCATCTTGCGTAACTTCGTGTATCCTGTCCATTTAAATTCTCTCGTCTCATTGACTGTGAGAGAATTACTGCATTGATGTACACATCCTAACAGTGATATCAATGCGTAGCTTAATAACCACCTGCGTACAGTAACTCGTATTCATCGTACTCACCGTCTGATAATTTCCTGACAAACTCCGACAATGTGATGAAATCAGTACGCAGGGATTTACTTATCGCTTGTATAACAGAACACCTTCCTCTTCTATCTGATCATGAATAGAAGTATTCTTGCGGCAGTGGCCAACATAGTAACCATCGAACTGCGATTTCTTTACGATCTCGGAGTGATTGCCACCTACTACCATAATAACATCATGGAGCAGCCACACTTCCTCGATATCTTCAAACTCTTTTCCTAACTCTGTTGCTTTTACTTTTAAATCCTCTTCCATGAGGTAATACCTCCCTCCTAATTATACGAGCCATCTGGTATCTGGCTCGTACGTTATCTTCTACTCTGTCTGTAATAACAGGCACTACTATGAATGAGCGTCTTGTAATAGTGGTTTCCATTTGCTTCCTCCATTCTAATAATATATAAAGAATGGTGCTTAGTTTTCGACAAATAAGGTAACTATACGCGACCTATCTCTCGTAGCTTATTTCGTATCTCCTCTTCAGTATGATGTGGCAATAACTTTGGTATGTCGGTAAGTTCTACCTCTTTCAAGATATACAAATCCTCACGAGACCACACATCTTGTAATCCTAGCTTTCTTGCTCTTGCGGTTATGCTTGATAGCGTTCTACCCGGAAGTCGGTTAATTACTCCTGTTTTCTCCATCGGATAGAATACTCTGAGTATATCGTCTTCAGTTTTCGACCATCTATTGGTAGTACACAGCCCAAGTACTCTTGCTCTTGATTGACACTGTTCTGGACTCCTCCCGTTAAGACGCTTAATAACCTCACGTCCTTCAGATTTCCAATACAGCCGGAGTATGTCATCTTCTACTGTACTCCATTCGGAAGCTACTATATTGTAAATGTCCATAACCTGAAGTGCTACCTCATCATATGTTACAACAACTTTGTCGAAAAGTACTGTTGTATCCTGTGCTTCTCCGGCTTTTACGGTTCTCTGCTGAGAGATACTACACATAGTTGTTCTGAGGTTCTTGTAGTTCCCGACAAGGTCTATTACTTGCGGTTTGACACCTGCGTGTTTAGCTGTTAGTATTCGACCTAACTGCTGTAAGAACACGTTACCACTCGAAGTTCTACGCACAAATACAATTAGCGTTACTCCGTCAAGATGTAATCCCTCGTTGGCGATATTCACAACTTTCAAAACTCCCTGCTCGCTCCTGTTGAATGCTTCAAGTTCTTTGAAATTCTTGCTTTTGCTCTGCTTAGAGTGCATTGCGTATATAGAAACGTTGGACTCAAACCAATCTTTTATATCAGCACTGATTAACTCCTGTACTGTACTAAAGAATACAATAGCCTTTCTATGCTGCCGGGATATATGTCTCCTCATTCTCTCAGTTAAATCATAATCATCTAGTCTGAGCTTTCTAAGTTTCATCTTGATAGTAGGGTCAGTGGTTGGACTGTTCAAATCTACTTTAATCTTCTCCACATCTCCAAGGATTACAGTATAGTCAAATTCCGGTAGAATCTTTTTCTGTACAGCTGTATATACATCCGGACCATGCACGACGTGCTCGCTGAATAACTCAGCTGCCATATCACGCTTTCCGTCCAGATACCTAACCGGCGTTGCGGATAAGCCTAACGAGTATTTCGCAAGTGGCTTGATTCGCATCACGCAAGTGTTCCACGTCTTAGCACCAGCTCTGTGTAGTTCATCAAGCACTAGCACATCTGGGATTTGCGTTACATGCCTTAAGTCTGCATATGTCGTAAATACCACATTGTCGTATTTCCACTCTTTATAATCCTGTATGCTCTGCGCTATCGCCATAGTTGGCACAACATAGAGCACACTCATGTTAGCAAATATAGTATCGAGAAGCTTCATGGTAATAAACGATTTACCAGTACCTGTAGCTTGGTCTATAGCACACTCCTTGTACACTTCAAGCATACTGAGAGCTCTTTCGTATGTTTCCTGATTGTGTTCGTAAAGTTCCATGAAGCTCCCTCCACTATATTATTTTTCCCACTGAACTACACCATCTACGACGGTAGCCAGGTATTCTACATCACAGAGCAGGTCCTCTCTCATGTGAATAATATCTTTATCCAGAATCACAAAGTTAGCTCGCATTCCCTGTGCAACGCTTCCTTCATGATAGGACAATCCGTATAACTCACGTGCATTTGACCCATACATCTCGAGTACTTTATACGGAGTCACATCGTCTGCACTTACTCTGTGAGTTGCTTTATATACTCCATGAATTGGAGATATTTCCGACTGAGTCGGGTAATTACTTCCTGCGATTAAATTCACACCAGCATACGCTAATCTTCCGATAGGGTACTCACTGTAAACTCTGTCGCCAATCATAATACGATCTCCATCATAGAACGTATTGTTGTACGGCACACTGTTGGGTTCGACGCACACAGTTATATCATTTCTAGCACACAGCTTGACAGCATCATCGTCCATCAGATAAGCATGTGTCAGTGTCCTAACCGGCTTGTGTAACCCATCGTACTTCGAAGCAATCAACGCATCAATTGCTACATCAACAGCAGCATCACCGACAGCGTTCACATTAACTGATAGCCCTCTCGAAGCTAATTTCCTGAGTGTAGTTGTAAGTTGTACTCTGTTCCAAAGAACACTTCCAGTCCAAGACGGATCACATTCATATGGCTGCTTAAGTGCTGCCTGCCCAGAATCAATAGAGCCGTCGAGAGTCACAGTAACTCCTTCAATGTTGATCTTATTGCTGCTGAATGTTGCATACTTAGCCCATCGAGCTATGATATCCTCGTAGCTGTCAAAGTAGTAGACTGGCATATAAGCAATAATATCAAGAAGCAACGTGCCTTTACGCATCATGTCGCAAAGAACGTCGAGCGTCTCTAATGTACAGTACATACTTAATGACCTAACAGTTGTGATTCCCACAGACAACATCTTTTTCTGGAAAGACATAATAGCCAATTCCATTTCGTCATGTGTGAAGCTAAAGATATCTGTGTTCTTCAGCAGATACTGCACTTCTGCGAGATCTAGCATGCCATCAGTGTAAAGATCTCTTCCGACTGTAAACCATCTCTTCGCCTCTTCCAAGACGAAATCATTTACAATAACATTTGACATATCATCTGCCCATACATATGCTGCTGTATGAGGACAAATACGGTCAAGTAGTTTCTTGATTCTAACAGCACCATCGACTCCGAGAATATTTGTATTGAATCCGAATCCTCGTATACCGTGTTCAGTTACACCTGCTGTAAGTCGTGTGATGTAATCCTCCATACTGTTAGCATCAGAAATGTCTACACCGAATAACTTGAATTGCTCAGATCCTGGAATCACTACTGCACTGTCCATGAATGACGGATAGACCAACTTTCCTTTACAGTCATAATCTTCGTCGGTTACTACTGGATTAGTTCCTTTGGTGACAGATACGACATGACCATCTTCTACTTCGATGATATTATTCTTCGTAAGTCTATCGTTCTCTCCGTAGAGACTGGCATTATAGTATTTCATGATAAACCTCCTACTCTACGTACAGGAGTACCCAGAATGCTTTGCCGTCAGTATCATACGCACATCCAACTCCCAGCTTAGTGTACTGCTTTCTCTGCCAGTAGCTCGAGTGTCCACTACCACTCTTGAGTTCGTCATATACATCTTCTGCATCGTCAATACCAAAAGCAACACTCTCTACAACTGTAGTAGCGGATACGCCATAGTCAGTTAATACAGTATCCCAGTTTCTACCGTCCGGTCTAGCGCCACTTGCTCTCTGCTGAGAAGCTAATTCAGCTGCACGTAGACAAGCTGCATAGTCGAGTGCATCTAACTGATCTAACTCTTGAAGCTCATGCTCTTCGATATAGTCGTCATCTTCTCCGGAATAGTTGTAGACGTTCTTTTCGTTCCACTCCATGCGATACTCGTTAATGTAGTCGAACAGCTCATTGCGCTTATCTACATGTCGATCGTAAGCATCTTCGGCATACTTCTTGTACTCCTCAAGAGTGAATACCTTGTTGTCGATCTTTTCTTCTTTTGTGCTGGATTTAGACTCGTTGTCCTGTACCTTTCCAGTGCCGTTCACATAGACACCATCAACCCAAGTACTCGTGTCCAGCATACCGTTAGCATCAGCATGGTAAGTATTATCCAGCACCCACTCATTCTTAGCGAGGTGACCGTCCGGATGGAAGTAATACTTATTACCGTTAATATCCTCTACTCTATTCGTAATAGCGTGCCCATCGCCCTTGCAGTAATACCAGTTACCATTGACAGTAATCCAACCTGTCTGCATAACTCCTGCCGGGTTCATAAAATACCATTTATTACCGTCCTGAACCCAACCAGATTTACGCTCTCCAGAGGTCTGATCGAAATAATACCACAAATCTCCCTCTTTGTAAAATCCTGTACGAACGACTCCGCCTGTGAAATTATACACACGCCCGTCCGTATCCGTAAACCATCCCTCTTTGATCTGAGTACCGTCGTCCTGCTGATAGGCCCAACGTCCTTCGTCTTTAAACCACGTACCTGCATATGCCGTAGATGCAAGTCCAGTGGAAAGGGCTAAAGCAAATAAAAGTGCTCTTTTACGCATAAGTACCTCCTAATTCATAATGTTCAGTAGATGATTCAATCATGAAGTATTTATCTGTATTAGCTGTATCGTTCCAACAACAATCTACAAGATAGGCTTTACCGTCTACCCACACCCTATTCCATGCGTGTGGTGCTATCTCGATTGTATTGTTGGCCAGGCCCTCTACATACTCACAATCAATTCCATTGCGCTCGCATAATATATGAAAAAGCGAAGCGTATTCCCAACAAACAGCTTTACCTGTTTGCAGTGATTCATGCAAAGACCCGCTCTCCCCGTATGTGAAAGTCTCTCTCACAAAATCATGTATAGCTCTTATACGTTCTTGTACCGGTAAACTACTAAATCTACCATCTGTTTTGGAAACCCACTCGTTTATAGTACTAAGCTGGTCCTTAAAAGCTTTCTGCGATTCAACCGATAATCCGTACTCAATACTCCCATCCTTATACGTGGTGTATTGTACTGGCGTCTTAAGACCTCGTGCATGTAATGCTTTATGTATGCCTTCCACATTTACATCACCCACAGTTAGTCCAGTATTCACAGATAAAGCGTTAATCAGTTTTTCGTAATCATTATCTGGGTTTATCATCCTACCAGTAATGCTTAAGTAGTAACCATCCACTACATCGTTCGTTACCATCTTTCCTTCGTGGTTAGTGTAGTACCACCCATCAGAGCACTCTACCCAACCTTTTGTATCACAATACCAGATACCATTTTCTTGGTTCCAAGTAGCCGCAAAAGATATACTGCTACTTAAAGTGGATATGGCTAAAGCTAAAGCCACAATCCGCGTGAATCTCATTTAAAGCCTTTCACACAAGTCATTAACAAAGCTTTCATTTGATTTGTCTCCGCACACTATGATGTAGTTCAAATCCTCTGTTTGCTTTAGACAATAAGCTTTACTTGCTGTAGTAAAGGATCCGTCTATTAAAGTAGACTTCTCACCTGCAACCCCGTCGTAGTAAGCTTGTATATAGTTATTCAAACTATTACCCTGGACGAAATCAACTTGAACAGTATCAAACAGTGTCTTGTCCGGATATACAACAAACTGCTTATCCGAATACGACTTAACTGCCTCGTTGTTCGTCGCTGTATACACGACAGTTTCGTCACCTATCGACACTGATACCTCTGTTATACTTAAATACTCCGGCGTAGGAACTGTCTCCTCTTCCGACGTACCTCCACATCCAGTTAGTAACAGTGCCGATAGTGACATGACTATCAACTTCTTAAGCAATACGTAACCCCTCCTCATAAGCCTGTATTAGTTTATATAATTCCTGCACTCCAGTGGGAAGTTCTTCCCTATCCGGATGCTGGTCTATAAAACTCTTAAACAAACCTTCCACCTTTTCATCATCCCAGTCATAGCCTAATTCCCAAGCTAAATCACATACTCTTTCTTTTACATCTGCATCTAGCATATATTTCTACCTTTCTTTATTTACTTGTAAAGTGTACGGACACTCTATTGTCGTGTTACCATTTTTTGTCTCTATCTCATACACCAATATCATTGGGTACTCTCCAGTCTCTTGCCAATATGTACTGTTAAGCTTAAAAGATAATATTCTATTGCTAGGCATTAACTCTGCGCGTTCTGTAATTTCCAGTCCGTTCTCCACTAGATACACAACGCAATTATGACTGTTGTGTTGGTTGTTCACTACTTGACATCCTATTATATCCTCACCTAACGTGTATCTCCCGTACATGTCATACTCTACATTGAATATATCAACATCCGCTGCGGGAACTACGATTGTCTGTGTAGGCGTGTTATCTATGACTTCCTGTGTGTCAGGTACTTGTGAGATAAGGAACAGCACACCCGCTATCGGAGTAAGTACTCCAAGAGCGAACGATGCTATATAAATCCCTCTGAATCTCGACATTACTCAACCTCCAGTTTTGCTTTCCACCTGTAGTACTTCGGTTCAGCATAATCTCGTTCTAAGTGTAGAGTCAACTTCCCATTAGAGATAGTAGCAGGCAATCCTTCTAACGATTCGCACTTATCTACTTCTTCAATAGAAATCCTAACTCCGTTGGCCTCGAGTGGTGTCTCCGGTATATAACCTAATCGTCCCACGACGTCCACTTCTGTAGCCAACCCTATAGGTACACTAACGTTAATCATCTTAGTATTCCGATAGACCCTCTCTTCTTTCGGTATTTCACTTTCGACTGTATATACGTTATTCCCTACATGTACTTGGAAAGTACGTGTACCTGTACTGTCCTGATCAACTATATAGACATTCTGAGCTGTAACTACCACAGGCTCTTCTCTGTCTTTATAGTAAACTTCAACTACATTCTCGTCTTTCCATCTTGTAATGTCGATGTGATCGAAAATGTACTGCACAACGTTCACCTTGTAGGTTACTAGTTTCTCCTCATATTCCACCTTAGCATACTGTTCACCGAGTTTACCAGTATTAACTACAGTCACTGTACAGTCAGCTGTGACATCTCTTTCACTACCGTCTATGAAATGAGCGATTACTTTAAGCCCTTGCGTACTGAATCCTTCTCCGTAGTCGAACTCCTGTTTTCCGGGAGACTCTATACGGATAGTCTGAACTGAATTCTTCTTCGCATCAATAACTGCTGTCGCTGTTTCTCCATGATAGTCAATCGTAATGTTATTTCTGCCTTCTGTTAGTACAGTTGGAGTTATCGTAAAATCTTCAACATCTCTAGTAGAACCAGAGTCTGTGTGTGCTGTTACTTTAAACATATCCGGAGTGAGAGTAGTTCCTGCTATCCACACACCGGTCTTGTTCAATTTTACAGAGATACTACGCAACTCCCCTTGCTTCACGGTAACTGTGATAGGAACAGAATATTCTCCGTACATAGCAAGTATGAGCTGCGAACCTTCTACATTAGGCTGGTATCCCTGGTATGTTAAATCGTTAGAGTTAGCTACGTAAATCTCTCCGTCTGTGAATGTTACCTTAACTATCATTCCATAGAGATCTACATCCTCTCCAACATCGTATACAGTACGCTGAGGTTGAGACATTACCTCTATTTTAGCTACAGGTTTATCTTTCACCTCAGCCCATACTGTCAGCGTATTCAAAGCGATACTTGTAGCTAATGCTAAACTACAAATCCGCCATCTTAAGTTCTTCTCTTTCATCGACCCACTTTCTGAACTCTTCCTCTCTTCCTGCCCACTCGCTTTGGAGGAGTCTCGTTGCCTCTTCATCTAAATCAGCAATCGCCATCGAAGATAACCTAAAAGCTATGGGTAGGCCGACTCGCAGATTATTGTCAATAATTCTCTGATAGTTAGTGCAAGATACGAGGCGCTGAGTACTGTTCTTCATATGCACTGGTTTTACTACAGCCTTAACTCCAATACGATGTGCACCGTAAGATTCATCGTAACCCACCACATAAGTAGTGTATATAGGCTCTTCCCAATGAAGCAATCGTATCGCTCTAGTTACGCTGTTTCGCAGAACCAGTCCGTCTGTCGGGCATCCATACGACTCTGCGTAATCTGAGAACTCATGCATCTGTTTCACCAGTTCATCATAAGTTCTCACAGTACACCACTTTGGAGTCTGAAATCCCCACTCCTCAAGCTGAGGGAATGGATTCATTACCTGCTCGTCTGTGAGTATCGAGAATGCATGGAGATCGAGGTACTTAATGAAATCCTTGCGCGCTAAACAGCTCGATACTGCACCACGCTGTGATCTCGAGTTCAAAGCTCCCTTTACGATCCGATAATTGTAGTCGGATACAGTGGCTTCCGCTGCGATTTTGACCATTCCCATTTTAGATATCTTCTTCGGTACTTTCTCAATCAAAGCTTCAGCAGATATAGCATCACTCGCTCTACCTCTAGTCTGAATATTCACCAACTCGCCGTTATAGTAAGCACTCTGAATATTCCACCCATCATGTTTGTAAGATAGAGTTGATTCTTCATTCAGATTACAATATAGAGAGTGGAGTGTTGCTATATCGTTTATGCTGGGTATAGACTCAGTCTTATCTGATAGTATGATGTCCTTTACGGCCCAGTCATACCCATACTTCTTAAGCAAGTCTACAGGACAAGGATCACTCGACCATGACCGGTGTACATACTCATTGTCTGGATATTTAGAGCGGATAGCTGCCAGCAACAATGTATACTCACTATCAGATATTATGGGCTCTCCGATAGAGTACATCCATCTCGAGACAATGAACTTCTCTAAATCACTCATATTCTTCGTCTTCCTCTTCCATTTCATAATACTGCTCATACTGAGGATCTTTAATGACAGGAAAGTTCTCGAAGTCGTAATCATTATCTGTATAGTTATTCCATTCAGTGTCTGGGTCTACGGCTTCTGTTGGCTCTTCTGGAGCTATCTGTTCCAGCACACCACCCATCTCGCTAACTCCTGCCTCAAAATCTTTATCGCTACCAAGCGCTAACTCAGTAGGCGTATAATTGAATCTCTCAATGACTAATGGGTACTCTTCTATCTCATCGTTCTTTTTGACTAGCAGTTTGGCTTGTCTAATATTCTGCGGTTGTAAGTCTAAATCCATTGGAATCAAACTTGTTCCAGACTGAACATACTCACTTTGGAGCTCGCCAACCTTTAGCGCATAGTCAGAACCTTTCGTGTATACTGCGACTGTCACATTCTCCCCGTCATAGGTAGCATACTGATTGTACTTAAACTTCTTGGATACTTGAACATTACCATCGTCAAGTTCTCCAATTATGTTATCACGACTTTCAGGTTCCCAGTGCGCTACTTCTATCTGAGGATTAAATGCTAGAAAACACATAACAGATACTGCTAATGTTGCTACACCAAAACCGCCGTATATAAACGGATAGAGCTTTTTGTGGGTAGCCTTACATATCGCTATCTTCATGCTATCTTCTTTTACATACCCAATAACTCTGGAGTCTACTGGTTCATATTTGTGTATTTCACCTTTGAAGTAGTACCCGTCATAACGAGATAATTCGTCTGTGTACAGGGTATACTCAACATCTTCGATCTTTATCTTAGACATTGACTTTACCCATCATCTTTCTGTAGAATAAGAGGGCGAGTGCTGCTGGGTTGCATATCTCAGTGCACACGGAGCGGTTGACCTTATGCAGCTTACCCTCCTTATCCTTCACTTGTAAAAATGTATCTCCTACTTCTTCAACGAATCCGAGGAGATCATTTGCTATCACAATCGTTCCCTGTAGCATTAAGTATACTCCTTTCAAACATACTTAATACGGCATCGTAAGAAACTATCTGTGTCGTGTCATTCTTGGGCCAAGTTTCTTTCTGTCCGTATTGCGTATAAACAGTGTAATCATTGGGAGCATCCTCTACTACAGTACCAACAGATACTCCCCGTAAAACAAGGTCTCCAATCATTACTAATTCTCCATATAATTTGGTGTAAATCCAGTACCGACTCTTATAGGTCTAGCAAGTGCTGTTTGCACAAGCGGGGCATCTACAGTATCTATCTTGCAGTTAGATATTGCTGACTGCAATGATTTCTTCACCTGCTCGTCAGACATAGCTTGCATAAAGTCAGGTCCGGATAATACAGTGTCTTTTACTCCTGTAATTTCATGCTTGAATATCGTACCACTGTAATCGTAACCAAGATTCTTCAACTGCTTATCGGTATAGTGTACACCAACTTTCAGATCAGTGATATCTGTTACTAACGGCACATGTCCAGACATGGCTGCTACTGTTATCTCAAGATGAATAGGAACCATTTCCACTGTTGACTTAAACAGGAACCATAGCATATTTACATACTCTTCTCTGGTTCTGTCATATCCCCAATGTGTGAGCGCTTCACTAGCTGCGAACTCACCTCTCTGTTCAAGCATAGTGTCGCCAATGTTTACGTGAGTTTCTTTGAACTTCTCTACAGACGGTACAACGATTGTCACTCCATAGTTACCGCGTTTCTTTCCGTCCGGTACAATTCGCACACGCGTAGACATATCTGTGATCTTTTCGCAGACAATCTTACCGTCAGCCCACGCGATAGGATCGTATGTTGTATACTTTCCTTCATCAGCGATCTTGCGCAAGTTACTACAAGACAATACCGCACGGAGTTTCTCAAATGGTGAACTCGCTGCCTGCACACCACCGCCTTGGAACTCCTTAAGTGTTGTCTGTGTACACTGCTCAGCTAAACTCTGTCCGGCTGTATATCCTACGGGTGCTCCTACTTTCACTGGTCTTCCCGTGGAAGGGTCGAGTCCATAGCACTTTGCACAGCACGGGTTCTTACACTTTAACGGTGATCTTATTACCACAGGTTTTCTGTTGTGCATCTTCGCCCTGTTAGGTGAGATGTATTCACCATCGGGAGTATAGCGTCCGCTAATAAACATAGACATAATCTTGTCTGCCTCTTCATCAGCGTCGCGTTTATCTTTCTCCTGCATATTAGGACGGTTAAGGTACTCACGTATTAAATCCCAAGATATAGTGATACCTTCAGTAGTACCACAATCCTCTTCTACTATAACGATAGGTGATGTGGCCTGTATGATAAGATATCCAAGATAACCAGTATCTGCCGTCTTAATTGACTTCGCGATCTGTCCCTTACGCGCACCGTTAGCTGCGATAAATCCTTCGAGCGGTGTAAGCTGATCCCGTAAGCTATGCTCAATTGTTACGTTGAAAAGTTCTGTATCTGACTTTTGCACACGGCCTTTACTACCAAATATCTGCACTAAGTTCTTAACATCTCCTCGTGCTCCGGATTTAGCCATGAGAGTAAACATACTCTCATCCCCGACTTTGTCGTAAACTCCATCCTTGAGTGCATCCATCACATCCTTCAACTTCTCGCTAAACTCGAGATTGTAGCTATCTTCATCATAGAAACCGTAGTCATTGAGTCTATTAACAGCCTCCATTGCAGCATGGTATTTCGCATATGCTTCGTCGAAAGCTTTCGCCTTATCTGTTGTGCTATCCAGTTCTTTCAGCATAGATACTGAGTGGCAATATAGGTAAGCTACTCTGAATCCCAATTCTACTATGTGGTTGATAATGTTAACAAATGATGCAGGCGAGAAATCCTGAATTGCTTTAATATACTTCTTTACAGTCTTAGAAGTTATCACTTCTGTCTTCCCGATATCAGCGATAACGCCTTTTGGGAAGCAACACTCGAAAGCCAACACACCTGCAGTATTAGTGCCGCGGTCAGCCACAGTAACAGTATCACCGAGCATTATCTCCTGCTTATATATAGCTTGCCATAGCTCCTCTCTGTCACTATATGTTGCTGTCTTTCCTGAGGATACTTTCGAAGTTGTGCACATGTAAAGCCCGTACACTATATCCATACGCGGACATATTGTGCTTTCTCCGGTCTTAGGAAGTAAGATGTTCTTTTGCGTAAGCATTAAGCTATTGACTTCACGTATTGCCTGCGAAGTCACAGGTATAGCTTCCCATGCCGTATCACCATCGAAGTCCATGTTGTACGCCGGACACACAAGCGGTGATACTCGAGTCGCAAGTCCATCTACTGGTTTTATCCTAAATGCCTGTATACTCAGTTTATGAAGTGTAGGGTTACGTCCCATGAGAATAGGAACTTCATCAAATACACCTTTAGCCGCGAGATCCCTAATCATCTTATCGTTGAAATCCGGATCATCTAATCCTGCCAAGATATCCTCTGACTTGTATCCGCATAGTCTAATGGCATACTCTCTGAACATCTTATACAGCAAGTGCTTCGGTACTCCCAGTGTGTCAAGCGATAAGAACGGGTCTACTACTACCGCTGAACGCCCTGAGTAGTCCTGACGCTTCTTAATCATCTTACCACGGATGTGACCGTTCTTGCCCTTCAGCTCTTCCACAATCGGCTTGGTTTTCTTCAGCTTCTTAGCTACTGTAGAGTATTCATCTTCCCAGACATTCTTTACTGTAATTCCGTAAACATACTTAGCTAACTGCTTGTAGTAATCCTGAAACTCGATCTCTGTACCTTCTCTGTAGATGGAGAAGTCATTGTTGTGCCTGAATAACTGCAAATACGCGTAGGTCAGTGGATGATTCCGTTTCTCATCCTGCGGTCTCATAGCATACGGCACGACAACGAGCTTACGTAATATAAATGCGTTCATCAGATACTCACGCACCATGTCTTCGTTTCGCATTGAATTGTACAGATTAGTTAGCGTAGATAACCGATTGAACAAACTCCTGTTATTCTTCGCGTTGCGGATAGTCTCCAGCTTAGTGTAAATATATCCGATATCTACGGTGCTTTCTACCTTTAACTTCCAGCACCCATAGATGGGAATGCCCTCCGAATCAGAATAGCTATACGCCAAATCTTTATACTTGAGTTTTGATACAACAACATCAAGCAGGTCCGTAATGGCTTCAGCTATAGAGAAGTTGGATATGATTCTCTCTAATGCCTGACCGTTGAAGAGTTTAGATCCTTCGTATACTTCCGCCGTTAAAGCTACTTCGTCGTAGTCTGTGTCATAGCACATCGAGCAATCACACAGGCCATCTACAACTTCCTGCTTCAAATTCAGAATAGTCACGATGCTGTTAGTGAATAACTTATTTATGACCGGCAGATTCAGCTGGATGTAGTAGCGCACATGGGCGGAAGCTTTACTTATCATAAACTCGTCCAACTGCTTAAGTGCTACAGGTTTCTGTATATCCTGTGTACTGTCTACTTCTCCAGCACACCTTAGCCGTATATCCTGGTCAGTTAATGGTACTAAACGTAGACTCACTTCGCTACCTCCTGCATTCTATCTGTCAGCCACTCTTTCGACTCAGTCCATGCGTACATCTCTTCCAGCATAGGAAGTAGTATTGAGTCAGTGATTCCATGCATGTACTTAAGCCGTATAGTACTTGATTCGTCCCAAGGAAGTACTCGTATGAATTTCACTAAACTGTGATACGAGTATATTGGAAAGAACCGTGTCTTACTTACATGCCCACCACGCTGCTTCATTATACAATCATAATTATAGTCGGCGCTCTTGTATCCCACCGATTTACTAAGGGCTAGGTCAAGATTGATCTCTGATATTGTAGTTAATACGTAATTGTTAGAACTGAGTACCGGAACTTCCCTCGTAGATACGACAGCTTTGAAGTTGTCAATCGTTATCTTCCCAGATAGTGGTACTGTGTGTATCTGTTCTGGTGGATTTCCCGGCACAAGTAACTCTGATAGATTAGCCGCTATGGTGAGTCTATCATCCGCACTGTTTATATCTCTTTCAAATATTCTTCCACCACGCGAGTTCTTTATCATGGTCGGGGAAGAAATGTGATATCCTATTACACGGGCTGTAGGGATGTGTCCATCATAAATGGCCTCTAATATGAACCTGTATGCTGCCCACTTATTTGCCCACTCCGGTATTGTAATGACACCATTATTTAGGCTCCAGCCAGTATCGATAAAGCCCATATTGCACAACCTCCTAACCATAGTAATAAGAATACAGCTTCTGTCCAGTGTCTCGTTTTCACGATCGCAACCCAAGGTAAGTGTACCCTGCCTTTAGCTAACGGATAGAGTATTGGACATCCTGTGTTATTAAACATATCTTCGAATATATGAAGTGTCCAGCCAAGGAATAAACCAAACAAAATACTTGAACCTATGCTAGGCTTAAACCAGCTCATAATCACCATTGCGACAGTAGCAAATACTCCTATCTTACTGGTGAATATATCAAGTACTTTGGCAACCTTACCTTTCTTCCTTGTACCAATCTTCTTATCGAATAGCATCATCATAAGTATACCGACAAGGATGCTTACAAATATACTAGCTGATCTTGACTGCATCGTAAATGCAGCTATAGCTAATACTGTTGGAACAACCAAGGTATGCGTGATACCTCGATGCTTCATGTTCTTAGATAAGAACTTAAATTTAGAACCAAGTCGGCTCTGCTGTATATCCATGTCTGGCATGTAAGCGCCTACAGCTGCTGGTGCGATAAAGAGGGCTGGAAGCATCTCAGCCCCTCCTATATCAACACCACGCCAATGAGCTAACGCGTACACAGATACAGCTGCCGTGCTGCATATCATGTGTGTTTTACCCGTCATATCCTAAACTTCTAAACAAAGCCTCCTCTGTCTCGTCTACCTCGTAGTCATTGACTGCGTCCAATCTTCCTTTGTTTATCATTTTACCAACATCATAGATATATCTTTCCTGAGAAGTGTACTTATCTACAGCTGGCAATAAACCTTCGTCATCCTCGAGTTTTAATCCAAGTGCTTCTAAATAGTAGATGAAGTTTGTCAAGGCACGAGGTGCTGCGTATCTCTCAGGTATTCTCACAGGAGACCCGAAAGCATCAAGTAACTTATTAGTTCTACCTACTTCATCGTCCGAATTTACAGTCACCATATCGTGTGCCACATTGGAAGCTCCATAGGACTGAACTGCCCATGACTCCATGCCGCCCATTGCCTGACCACCACCTCGTGCACCACCTGAGGTTGGCTGTGCAGAAGTCATCATATATTCCTCTTCAAGAGGACCTCCTCGTCCGTGAATCTTAGACTCACCCTCTTGCTTCATCTTTAAGATGGTAGAAACTCCGATGGTTATCTTGTGCGGGAACCACTTTCCGGTCATTGGATTGTAGAGTCTACAGTCACCGACTTCGTCGAATGTTCCGGCCCAATCCATTACCTGGTCCATATTTCCGTACACGGTTTCTTGTAACTCTCGTGGCATTCTATACTTTGACATAATACTCCAGCACAACTCCTTGTTACCACAGTTAGCCAGCTCATGGGTCATCTTCATCAGCATCTGAACTTCTTGCAATGATGCCCCATTAAATGAGTCAGAGTTTATATAGATTCCCAGAACCGTAGCCACTAATCCTAAATGTGCTTCCATGATCTGTCCAGCATTCATACGAGACGGTAAGCCATGCGGATTCAGCAGTATCTGAATTGGAGTGCCATTAGGTAACATAGGCATGGAAGAGTTGGAATCTACTTTTGCATCAACTCCCTTGTTACCATGTCGTCCAGATACTTTATCTCCAACAGTGAGCTTTCTGTATCCAAGAAGATTGAAATGTAACTCTCTCGCTCCTCCCATTCCAGTGTCGTCAATGCTGTACCAAATACCAGAGACGTTTGTGTGTACATCGTGTGCGTCGATGAAATTTCCTTGCTTCTTAGTAACTGTTGTGATTTTCTCACCAGCCTTGTAGTACTTGTACATACCATCTCTGTTTACTTCATAGCTTCCGCTAATCTTTCGCCTAACGAACTTAGCACTTGGAGAAGTCATCTCCACGGATGCTTCCATAGAAGTGTGAACAGCATCCTCATAATTGTATCCAGTCGGCATGTACGCTACCAGCAAGTTTTTGCCTGGGCAGTATACTCCATCCTGACTTGCCGAACTGTCCGCTAAGATCTGACCACGAACTACTCTCTCATTCTCTCTGACTCTATAACGCATGCAAAGAACTCGCTCTGTATTAGCTGCGAACTCATTTACTTTGTACACAGTTTCATCAGTATCACCATCGTACATAACAGTGATTCTTCCAATATCAATCGCAGTTACTGTTCCAGTCTTTTCTGCTACCAATAGGTAAGCGTCGGAACACTTGAAGATATCGCGGTACATACTTGTCTGAACTCTAGGCTTATCTGGATTGAGAAGGTAAATACCCTGCTTAATCATCTTGCTACCGAATGATACACGGATAGCATCGTCAGTTGTTGCGAAAGGAATGAGTGACACTGTCGGTGAAATTAAACTCTCAGTGTGAGAATACACATAGTCCAGATCTTCTGCCATAATTTCAGCTATAATCTGTCGATCTCCCGTAATACTTGGGTTAGGTACTTTCGCCTTGATACGCGTGTTCAAGTACTCTCCCTCTTTCTCTCCAGGCGTTAATTCCAATACGTCTGTGATTCTGTACTGTAACTCCTGATCGACAGATAAAGTTTCTATCTGATTGGAGATTGTTAAAGTGCCACCATTATGGAATACCTTCCTGACTGTACATAACAGGTTACCGTCTTTGATTTCGCACCCGAGTGCTTTTGTGTTAACAAGTCCGAGTCGCTTACCCTCTGGCGTCTCAAACGGGCACAATCTTCCGTAGTATGGGGTGGATATCCTACGCACAATCTCCGGAGGTTCTTTCATGTCAACAGACACATGAAGCGCCTGTGATATTTCCGCCGCATAGTTTGTTACGTCACATCTATCCAGTAACTTCTTCTCGTTTAGACGCTTAATGAAGGAATGTGTCAGTGCATCGAATATAACACCTTTTCCGGGGTCGCCTGTTTTTACGTACTGACGGACACTATCCCTATAGGTGTTGACATGTTTCCTTATTGTGTAGATTAACTCTCGCTTAAGTGCAATCTCTGGTGTCTCAACTTTCTTAAGGAAGTCTTTGTCTCTATCGAGGAATACAGACTTACCTCTGAGTAAGATGTATCCAATAGTTGAAAGCAGTGCCAAAAGATCATCAGCGTAGAGTCTGTCTTTACGATAGGAACTATCGGTGTTGTCATTTAAGTAGCAGAACCACTCGTGAGGAGACACACCCATAGTTTGACACTCAGCTTGTGAATACACATCACCGTACTGCAAAGTGTGATTGCTTAATATCTCCGTCTCGAAGTAACACGGTGTTGCATCTGAGCCGATATAGACTCCGGGCTCACCCGCGCCCTGCAAGAAATCAAGAATCTCCTTTGATGCATACTTCCCTTTAAATGAGAAATCGTTCAGTAGATGATGTGGCACCAGAGTATCTGTAGGTATTGTCGGATACTTGTCAAGTTCGGGTATTCTGTCTGCGAGGTACTTAGTTACCGTCCACCCTTTACCTAGTACAGTATATGTGAGTTGTTTGTTGACCATGCCTCCTGTGATTTTACTTGTAGAGTCTGGTACTACAGTTTGTACGTATATGCAGTTGACTTTGTTGCGCTTAAGATCCTGTATTACAGCAGGGGTTACATAGCTACCAGCTTCATAGTTTAGAACAGGTCTAGATAGTGTTTCGCCAAGAGCTCTGTCCAAAGATACTGCCTTGTTGATGGAATGTCTGATTCTGGTTACAGCATAAGCCGGCTCTTCACGAAGATTGCGGATAAGCATAGTGCCACTCTTCTTATCCGAGGTATCGTAGTCGACCATTCTCGTCTGTGCATAGAATACAGGTATTTCTTCTGGCTTTCTTTTTACTGCTTCTAGCGTTGGTATTAGTAATGGATTACGAATAATATCCCAGACATCTATCTGTTCTCCATCCTCATACGCAATGAAAGCAGCCAAAGCAGCTAGCGAGATTGTACTTCTGCCGAGTCCATGAGCCTCTATCTTCTTACTCTTCCCACTTACAGTGATCTTAATCATGCGTGATGCCAGCACTAAGCTAAGGGTTTGTTTAGCTAAGTCATAGGACACATCGTCGGAGGAGGCTAACTTACAAACGAATGATTTAACATTCTTATTAAAATGTAGCTTGCCAAGATTATCCATGTATGGCAAGTCAATAACCCGAATTGCTCCTGCTTCTGAGCACCCCTCTGGATAACATTTAATCTGAATATGAGGATCATCACTACCAAAGCCTTCTACTAATGTGGGTTTGAATATTAACTTCTTGTAATGACTATCCTCTGTTTCCATGATCTCATTTATGCTTTCGAGTGCTTCATAAACTCCCTCATTTATGAACTTGTCGAAAGATTCACGTAAATCCTTGAGAAGGAGGAGGTGCTCTCCCAGGCTGGGATTGTGCACCTTCTCAAGGGTTAGCAGATTACTGCCTTTATCGTAACTAAGCATTTAGTCTTCCTTCTCATACTCAATGTCTGCGCTGTAATAGAACGGCTCACAGGCGTTCGTGAGCGGATCATACAAAGTTCGCATAACTGCGTGCTCCTCATCTAACAGAACTACTACACGCCCATCTTTGCAGAAGATAACTCCAACACAGTTAGGACCGTATACTCCGGTCTCGATTGCCTCAACAAAATTATCTACCCTCTTAACCGAGAGTGGCTCTCCGATATTTATTTCGGATAAGCACCAGCAGCCACCATCCTGAGACGTCTCAAATACTAACTGACCCACTTCGTCACAGTAGATCTCTTCTGCGACCTCATTGTAAATGATCACGCCACAAAGCGTCATGTTGTCCATACTCTCTAACATTTTTCTACCTCCATGTAGTTCATTATAAAACATATACTGCTGTACGATTCCCTCATATCCTTTGCACCAAGATAAATCGATATGCCCATTAAATTCTCTATCTATTATCTGCTTGATATGCACGTCAATAGGAAATGAAGAGTACTCCCGCAAGCTAAATAATGCTATGCAGTTTGCTACCTTGTCTCCGACTCCAATAAGTGTCTTTAAATACGCCACTTTATTGTGCGCCTGCTTTAACCCATTTATCCAGTAATCATCACACACCTGGACAGCATTCGCTAAGTACCGTGCTCTGTAACCAACTCCTAATTCCTCCCATCTTTCTACTGTCCAATCCAACAGCTCATCTCGAGATGGGAATGTAGGATTGCACATATTACTGATAATGCTTTGGATTCTCGTAATGTTATTATTTTGTGATATAATAAAACTGAGAATTGTTTCAAATACTGGCTGATTTAATATCATCAATCCACGACCTGTTTGTGCACATCTAGCCCAATAACCACCACGACTTAACATTGCCTGCTCAATTTCTCCGTACGGAGTTTCTGTATCAAATAGTTCAGGATACTCAAAGTCTATGATGGTCGGACTAAGTTGACAGATTGGCTTATCGCCGTATAACCAACCAGAACGTGTTCGTGTAAATCTGAAACACTGTCCTGAAGTAGCTATTTTGTTAATGTTGATTGGTTGTTTTAATTGAATCTTCATGGTCGTTAATTTATATAAGGTAATTTCTTCGAACTAACTCGTTCGGTCGGCTCAGGTTATTGCTGTTGTGTAACTCGTTTAATAGGTGTAGGTTATTACTCTAATTTAACTCATTTTCCTTATGCAGGTTATTTATTACGTGTAATTCGTTGCATATTTATAGGTTATTCTAAATCAGTAACTCGTTAAGTTATAATAGGTTATTTTATGTTGATAACACGTTCATCCGACATAGATTATTGTTTCTGCTAAACTCGTTAATTTACAATAGGTTGATTTTGCACACTAACTCGTTGATTCTAATTAGATTATTACCACATTATAACTCATTGTCTATTTCCAGGTTACTCCTGTCTTTAAATTCGTTACACTTATGTATAACTCATTATTAAAGGATAGGTTGTTTGTTCATGTTAATTCGTTACATACAATCAGGTTACTGTCACACTGTAACTCGTTCTATTATATAAGGTTATTTCGTCACATGAACGTATAGGGTTATTCTACAGGTCTCATGTCTGCTTCGTTGTATCCATGCGGTGCCATTCCTAAATGAGCCTCCGCATATGACTCCGGAATAGTATAGCCTTCATAGGTTCTCCACTCTATCCACAGATCTCTCAAGAACGCTTTAATTGCCTGACGAATAGCTGCTCTGTGACAACGCATTGCGCTTACTTCACCTTTATCATTTTTCCAGTCTGCCCTGTTCTGGTACCGGTTCTTGTAATCGTCGTACACCTTTCTGTACTCGCTGCCAGATCTCTTCACGAAGCTATCTCCAAGTACTCCAAGAAGTTTGGTATGTAAAAAGTCATTATATCCAATTGACTTGCGCATCTGCACATTCCCATCTTTATCAAGATATACCGCGTCGACAAGAGCTTTTCTGGACATAGCCACACGAGGTGCGTCTGGATCGTCGGCTGCTCTAGTTCCTACACCAGCATAACTCCAGAAAGAACTAACATATCGAGCCTTGTGGATATCCAGATAAGAGATGCACACAGCTGCCATGAGAGGGCCGCACCCATCCACACTCTCGAAGAATCTATCCCACATCGGGTGTTCCTTAACCAGCTTTGAGATGAACTTGCTAATCTGCTGCTCCTGGTTAAGTAATGCTACATACTGCTCAGCCATGTTATAGTCGATTTCAGACTTAATGATCTCAAGATCGTCAGTAGCTTTAATAGCCTTGCCCAAACTTCTACGGCTCGACTTGTATTTCTCAGCGAGGACATCCGTAACCCTGTTATACTCAGACGCGAGAGTCTTGAGAATATTATCATTCTCAGTTTCATCATCTGTCTGTCTGATAGCTGCACAAATTCTGTTGCCACACTGGATACGCAGTTTTTGTGTGTCATAGAAGTTGTCGATGGATGCTCGAATTTTGTACTTAACAACATCCTGCTTAATTGGTGTCGTATTAGGGTCATTTACTTTCTTCTGCATAATGTCCTCCTAAGATGGACTCCTGTTCGGAGTCCTCCATATCTAATAGTATTTGTGGGGTTGTTAATCTGTGCGCCATTGGTAATGTGCAAACGCAAATACAAAAAGCTATAAGTAATATTACCATAACAATTCCTCCACCATCTGATTTACCTGTTTAGTGTAAAGCTTCCTCAAAGTCTTTACTGGTAAATCTATTTCATATGCTGGACGTAATTCCTTAATGAAATCGACAAATTCACTGTCTGATTCCAAGAGGAGAGATTTTAATTTCTCGACCAGCTCTCTGTACAGAGATACAAAAGACTCTTGATCTTCTAATGTACTTATCCCTCTTTCTCGTAACCTACGAATGAAGTCTGAGTCTTCCACAGCAAACTCTGCACACAAATCTAATATGTTCTTTACGCACCGCTTAGAGAGTGCATCTGACTTTATTACGGCTCTGTAGTCTATACTTACTAGACGCAGGGCTTTGTATGATCTATATGATTTCATTTTCCACACTTCTGACTAGTACTGCCAGTCTCTTCCTGTAACATATTAAATCTCCTTAATCTTTTCCACCCTACGCACTAACGCAGAGGATACATGCTGCCACAAGTCTAATATGGCAGTGTTTAAGCTTTTCCTAAGTAACTCTTTTACTTCCTCTTCAGTTTTTGTAACTGTAGCCATAGTTACTTTGGCATCATAACCGTCTATCGACACAGTAGGATACTTATAGTAAAATACCCCACCCTGTATCCAGCCGGTGTCTCCTGCTTGCTCTGGCACAATAGTGTTAACCGTCCAGTAGGGCTCTTTCGTACTCATAGTATAAACGTATACCATTACTTATGTAACGCCTCCCACACTAAAGCACGTAGTCTTTCCTTATTATGGAAAGAGGTTAATACGCACTTTATTCCCCTGTTCTTGCAATAATCCCGTACAGTCCAAAATGTATGATGGCTGATGTGCCCTGTGTCTATAATTACAAGATCGCACTTTAAACAATTTTCTACCGCAGTAGGATACGCATCAACGTCAAAGCATTCCCACTCGAAAAGTTTCATACTATCTCGAGTAGTGCATACCTTTATTTTATACCCGGATAAATCTCTTGGCTCCACTACTTCACTAGAAACAATCTCTGGCTCAGGTGCTGTCTGTAAAGCTGCTACATATCCGGATAACTCCTGATTATCCCTCCTAAGCTGGGCATTCTCTATTTCCAGCAAGCTATACTTAGTGGGCCATTCCTCCAATTTCTTGATGAGCTTGTCAATCTTTCGAGATTGACTTTCTACTCGACTATTTAGGAGATTGACTGCGCCTATATTACTTCCCACAATGTACATAATAATTCTATCACAAATCCCACTAGATATGTGAGCCACTTCTGTGTACATGCGTGTGCTGAGTTTAGGACGCTGTCCTCCGTGTCTTAACCAATCGCTGTCCTCTTTTACGGGAATCTCTTTTAAAGTTAGATCCACGTCCCATGCATCTTTTACCATTAATGGGTACTTTGAGAACATAAGCCACATAACCAGTGAGATGCCTAGCTTTTCTTGAAATACTTTAGGTTCAAGAGCGTGAACGCATAGATACGCCATATCGTTTGCAAATGTTTTAAGATTTTGTAGTATTCGTATTTGGTTATCTACGCAACACATAGCATCTTCTGCCATCGCACTGGCTTGTCTGTTCTTACATAGCTGTAGCAGTAAGATTGGTTCATTAGGTATGCGACTAATTACTTCGCGAACCTTCACAAATCTCCCTCCTCTCTTGTAATATAATAAACGTATTACCCGTCAACTATATATGATTTCACCTCCATAATTTTTTTACAATAGAGGTAGGTAGCGGAGAACCGCCACCCACCATCTTTTGTTAGTGCGTACCCTCAGTTGAGAGGTCATTTCTGGAAGTCTTAGAGTTAGTGTAAACAAGCACAACTGTCTTATCTTCCGGTCCGTTAGCGCCGGCATCCTCCCAGCTTATCTTTGTAGTATTGTTGTCGAACAGATAGAATGAGCGTTCTCCTACTGGAGTGCCATCATATCCAAGCGTCCAGACTGTTCCCTTTGACTTAATGTCAAGAGCTACAACAATTACACCCTTGTCCATATCGTACTTCGCAATGTTCTCCGGAGTACAAGCTTCTCCCTGTCTTACGAAGGTCGCTGTAGACGGAAGTCCCAATGTGAAGTGCCATCTCTGGGCCTGTCTGTTAAATTCTACTTCAGGTATTCTGTTATCTGTCTCAGTGTTCGTACCGTACCTGTTACGTGTACCAATAAATGTTCTGTTCCTATCTCTTAAGAACAGCATGTTTGCAGTACCATGCAGGTATTTGATACCGTGCGGTAACTGAATATTATCTACCATGTTCTCCATCTCAAGAGAAGCTTCGTCTTGTGCAGTATTGTAGTAATAAGCATCTTTAACTGCTTGCGATGCGTTCTCTTCTTTCTGGGTGTACATACGTCGTTTTGCTTCTGCTTGCCAGTTAAGATCGTAGTAGAAGTTATATTCCGTAGTAGACTGATCTGTACCATAATCATTAATCATCTTGTATGAATCTCCGTCCTGCCTGATATAGACATCCATCGGAGTCCACTGTTTTGTTTCAAGATTATAGTAGTAATAGAATGGTTGTATCTGTACCTTGTACTGATTATTAGTCAAATAGTTGTTTTCTCCGTAGTAGTTACCTACAGTGACTAGTGACATATAATCTGAGTATCCGATACGATGCGCCTGATTCTTCAACGCTTTCACATTATTCTCTCCAGGAGTTAATGGGAACGGTCTAAGTTTACTTATAGGTTCCATCCAGTCGGTTAATCCCCAAGTGTTTTGACCGCGTGTAGCCTCTGTGACAGGGTCACCGAAGATGGTAGTATCATCTATCGAAACAAAGTTCTGCTTTGACAGATCTACCTCATGTACTACTTGATCGACCTTCCAGCCCTCGATAGCTTCCTTGTAATAGTTCGAGAATCTGAAGTCACCAGTATCAAGAATTGAGAGAACTCCAATTCTTCCTACAACGTCAATAAAGTATTCTTTGAAAGCATCATGGTAGGCTCTCTTAGTATTACCATATCTGGTGTAGTTATGATCTTCTGTCTTACTCTCTACAGGCTCAACAGGAGTGTTCTTAGCTACTGCCACATAAAGTATCTTTGCAGCTGCAGCTTCTGAGTTATTAAGCAAACAATGGAATGTGTACTTATAAGCATCAGCTCCTCCCGCTGGAGCATCATCATGCCACGTATAAGTAGCTTCATCGTAAGTGCCCAACATAACCTTTTCTCCGGCTAGATAAGTCTTGCCTTTGTAAGTTACATCGAATGGGAATACGACGTATTTCTCTTTCAACCATATGGTTGTGTCCATAGGATCTTCTCCGTCTTTACCACCGTAGTATCCGAATCCTTCTGGTTTTTGCGTGTTGCCAATACCTAAGTTGCCGTTGCCATAGAAGTCTCCGAGGTTCGGGAAGTAAATCTGGAAATCGTAATCCAGTATTACAAACTTTCCTGACTCTGCCTTGTCCGGATTGTCATTCGGTTTTACTGGATGTTTCTTGTGATTGTTATCGTTCATACACGGATCGTAACAAGTATCATCTCCGAAGCTGTAATGATGCTCTGAGTTCTTGGAACCTCGAGTCTCGTAGCATGCGGCATCATAGCTTGTTACGGGCCAGCTGCACTTATGCTTTGTTTCATTGTCCACAGTATATGTGTCAAGTATACAATATGCACCACAAGTATCACAGGCATCATTCTGAGGGTCGTCCTGGGGTCCATGTGTTAAGTGAGTTTGACCGTCATGTTTGATGATATATAATTCATCCACGTTGTCTTGCGTAATAGCAAAACCAGTTGGAGTATAAAGCGTTGTACCATTCGCACAGAATGGACAACCTACTCCTTCGCAAGAGTATCCACCCTCATGTTTCCATCCCTTTGTGAAAAGATGGTAATTGCTGTTTGGAGCGTGATGTGGTTCTTTACAGGATAACTGTAATGTGCTGTCAGTTTCACCTTTACCAGGATATACTACTACTGCGTAACCAGAACCTGAGTTCTGTCCAGGCAGGAGTTTACCGTTAGAGACATTTCCAATCTTACCGGAACCACCTCCACCACCAGCATTGTTTCCTTTACCCATGTAACCACCGTACCAGCCAGCGCCTCCTGCTCCCATGTCAGTATAACCACTGGAAGTACCCGTAGCATCCTGCCCTATACCCGGTAACCAACCTGATGTAGCATTCGCAGCATTGTTTGTAGGTTTACCATCAGATAATCCTGGCGTACCGGCCTCTCCGCCACCGTCACCACCAGTACCATCATCAGCACCTCCAGTGGTTCCACCTGCGTTATCAGCGCCACCGCCACCTCCGGCAACAAGAACTCTGTCATTCATGTCTACAACAAAAACTTCTGAGATATAAACTCCGTCCTTATGTCCTGCTACATGGAATTCCTGCGTATTAGCATCAGGCTGTGTGTTCACCCTATAGAACAGCTGAACATGTTCAGATGATATATAAGAGTGTAAGAGTGTAGCGTTATTCAAAGACTGTTTACCATTAACATAACCATGAGCTGCGAATGAAGCTTTATCAAGGTTCTGTCCATAGTAGTCTACGCGATAAATATGATCTTTGTATGTTGTCATTCTCGGTCCCCAGTACAGTGCATTTGCACTAGGAAGCGATAAACGATTACCTTGGATTGAACCACCCGTCTGCGTAGTGTTGAGCAGCCCTCCGGCTTTGTATACGAAATTGGTTGCAACATCTGTTGCACCTCCTCCGCCCCATCCACCGACATTTCCGGTATTAGCATTACCTCCACCGTTGTATCCGCCAGAACGAGATGCGCCCACGGAATCGGCATTACTACCTTGTCCACCACAAGTCACAAGTACTTGCTGACCTTTGGTGAGTAGTATCTGTCCAGCTGCATAACCACCTTTACCTCCACGAGAAGGTTGATCTGTTCCAGGCTTACCAGCGCCACCTCCAGCAGAACCATACAGATGGAATGAATAATATCCATCCATTGGGGCTGTGAAGATATGCGGTTTAAACTCAGTCGGAATTACTTCAGCTGCATTCTTGTCGTAAGTGAGTGAGCCTGTGATTGTCGGTTCGTATGTGGTGTACGTAGTGTCGATGTTCCAGGAGATCTGAATAAATCCATGTCCTGTTCGTACACCAGACTGCATGGAGTAATTTATAACACGTTTCTGTCCGTCTATAGTACTACCAGTATCTATATGTCCGGAACCACCTCCGCCACCAGAGTCGTCTGTATCGTGGTATCTCGGCTCATCAACGCCGCCAGCCCCACCGCCGAACCAGCCGCCTCCGCCGCCTCCTCCGCCAGAGCGTCCGCTAGCAAAAGTAGATCCACCCGATCCTTCCATACCTTGGCTTCCGCCTCTACTGCCTCCTGCACCAGGGCGTGTCTGTCCTCCTCCTGCACCAGGTGAACCAAATCTATCTCCGCCTGTTCCTCCAGTTTCTCCGCCTCCAGCGCCACCTTCAGCAGGCCCAGCACCACCACCGCCACCAGCGATTAGAAGCCAGCTATCATTTTGATTCCATCCTGTATTAGGAAGTCCGGAATCACCTCTTCCATTAATCGGATTTGCGTATTTATTTAAAGTATAGTGCTGACCGTAGGTAGATTCATTGTATCTCCTAGTGCTTAAGCAATACCCGGTTGTGTTGTCGTATAAGTAGTGCCATCCCTTAGCCGCGTACGATCTGTTCGGATACGCTATATAATAATCATGCGCAGAGTTTAGGGTAAAATCAGTTGTATTGCTTGGATCAATGACTACACCACGCCACTGCCCATCAGTGCACAACCAAGTAGTCTCATGTGTGAAGTAATACCGTTTTTCAACTCCAGTACTTTGATTGTTGTTACTAGGAGCTGCTTTGCTGTTAGCAGATAGCGATACTGAAGACATACCACCACCGCCACCGCCTTGTGGGCCTCCGAAGTTACCTCCATTGTATCCACCTAACTGGTTACCTTGGGAACTTCCCATCTCCCCCACATACATGTAGATGGTCTCGCCTTGTCTTAGGTAGACATCTCCTTTTGTGTAACCTCCGCGTCCGCCTGAGCCTCCACGCCTTGAGGTTCCACCTTGTGCACCCCATACTTCTATGCTATATCTACCAGTTACCGGTGCTGTGAATGTTTGGCGAGCACCCGTGTAGCCGTATTGCTTGGTGCCTGTATTCTTAGTACCATGCTGTACAGGTTTCATCTCTGTGTGGATATCACCAGTTACAGGTACAGTAGCCAAACCGTTACCACGTACTTTAGCATAACACTCCTCGGTATGATACCAAGTTCCATTATAGTTACAATGGAGTTCTGCGTAAGCACATGCATTGGATTTTCCAGGACACTTACCGTTATCCTGATTCAGTGAGTCTATAATCAGGTCATCCTCAATTCGCTGGTCTAAGTCACTTGGAAGTGCGACTAATTCAGCATACTGAGCTGATACAGGATTATGGATTATGATGTTGTTAATTCCACTATAGTCGTCACTGTAGTTAGTGTCTACATGGAAACCTCTCTGCTCATATACAGGGTCTTCTTCCTCTGACCATAATGGCATACCAGAGTCTGGTCCACCTGCTGATGAGTAAGATATAATGTTATTATAGAAGATTGTGGAGTTCGTAAATTCCTTCTCCCCATTATGTACCTTAATATCGTGTACATCTATTGGCTTCGATACTAAGATAAATGGATCTTCTGGGTTGTTCCAACTCTGTGGAGCTCTTGTGTTGAATCCTGAGTTCTCCACTTCTCCCTGAGTGTTATGCTGATAACCAACGGCAAACACTTTCTTGTTAGTATCGCCCTTCCAGTTATCAACTCGTCTGATACCTTGATACTTACCAACCTCATCGAGTTCTCCAGGAGAGTATTCTCCGTGCTTATCGGCGTCTGTATCTGAGTAGTCTCCGTTGTATCCGCCCCACGAGATATCATCTGAATCAACATGTCCACCCTTGAATGTTTCTGGGTTAGCACATATCTTCTCTTCATTACCATCGTTGGCGTTTGCTGAACCACCCTGCCCCGTTGTTATAGGAGCGTTGTAGTCGATGACCTGCGTCTCGAATATTTCTCCGCGAGTATCGTAAGTTATTTTATGCCACTGATTGTCCGGTCCGAGATATTCGTAAGCATTATCCTGCCTAGAAGCCTGGTCGGTTCCGGATACTCGAATGTTCAAGATAGGATACTTGTTGGCGTCTTTATTTCTCGACTGGTACTGAGCATAGAGCAGAGATGCTGTCGCACGTGTACCTTTCAGAACCAGGTAGTCTGATATTACCCAACCTTCCTCAAGCTGTGTAGCTGGAGTTTGGTCATTGGCTACCATGTTCTCATTTGTTTTTATCAAGTCTTCTGCTGAGTTATGCACAAAGCAGTGGCAACATCCACGTGTCGGTAATGTTGCTTTAAACTTGAAGTTATCTCCATCTTCTGGGTGGAGCATGTAATACATTCTACCTTCAAGTGCCGTATCGTCCTCAGCTACATTGAAGATGGCATCTGCATAGCTATCAGCTTCTCCAAAGATATAGTCTGGATCCTCAAATGTTAACTGACGGATACCTTCCATTCTGGAACGCTCTAATCTCCAAACATGAACGTCTTTGATCTTTGCGTAACGAATGTCCTTGAATGTCTGCGTAAATTTGATATTGGCTTGGTTCTGGTCGTGCTTATCATTCTCATTGTATGTGGAGTGATAAGATGTTACAGTACCAGACCATCTGGTCGCACGCACGGCAGAATCGTGACTACAACATCCAGACGGCGAATCCGACTTAGCATCATGTCCGGGACAGTCAACTACCTCATGCGGAGGCTCTCCCTCTGTATGTGATTCATACGGGCAGCCTGTCCAATCCCAGTGGGTGGCGTGCAGGTTGATTTCACTATAATAACCACCTGGAGACACTTTATCACCGCTCTCACTATTCTCTATAGAAGTTGAGTGGATAGCTTCCTGACCGGTTCCATTCTGATGTACCGTGCCACATTCCGGGCACACATGCGCTGTTATGAATTCACCAGAGGTATGTGGCGAACCCGTCCAGGTATTTAACCAAGCCTGTACCTCTTCTGTTGTGGCATTATTAAATGTTTTAGTTACAGGTTGCCAATACCCGCCACATTGCGTAGCTGAGTATCCCTGCTCGTAGTTACGAATCGCATTCTTGATTTCTGGATTCTGGTCCTGCTCAGTTGGTCCGATATACTCATACTTGATCTGAGCCACAAAGTCCTGTCCACCAGATGCGAAGTATAAATCTTCCGTGGTTGGAGAACCAGCCATCGCCTCGTAGTTCTCATAATATCCTTCGTCCCTGTTAAAGTATCCACACTTGATCTCAGCATAACCATCTGGGGAGTCTGATTCGAATGTGTATGTTCCAGGAATTGAACGGTACTCTACCCACTCTGCCTGGTCATTTGATAACTGGTGCCTTTCGCCTGTATCCTTACATCCGATATCGTAGTCGACATAAACTGCGTATGTGACGCGAACTCCCTCTGGAGTACTTCCATTTACAAGTCTACCAGCTACCGTCTCGGAATATGTCAGACCTGTTGCCTCTTTCATAATCTTGAGGAACTGATCATCTGTTAGATTCTGTGACCACGTATTGTTGTGCAACTCAGTAATTGTGCCTGCCGGGAATCCGGTTATGTTTCCGGTCGGGCTGACAGTTACTTTATTGATTGGTGTTGTAACTTCAGCACCTTTCTGTTTCACAGAGTCCCGGGCGTATTTCGTTGCGGGCTGTTCCTCGGCGAGGTTTTCAGAAATGTGGTAGATGCGAATACGGAGTTTGTTGCAGTCTGTATTATCTCCGTATACGACTTGTTTCCACTGGGAGTAGTTGTTTGCGTTATACTTATCCTGTGAAATGTTTAAATCGTAAATGGTTGACGATTCATTGACTTCCTTTTCCGGGGTTTTGTCGTGTACGCCGTCTGGAGTGAGTTTCCAAGTGAAGGAGCCGAAAGCGTTCTCTTCATCTGTATTGGGTGGTGGAGGCAACTCGTCTGTCCAGTAGGTCCAGTTTACAAAGTAGCCATAAGCGCCTGGTATATTCTTATACGGCTGTAATTGTTTTAAATAATTACGAGCCCCACTACTTGGAACCTTATCAACCCATACCCCGTCACTACCGTAACCGCTTATTCCTTGTCGCAGGGCACCGACACCTGTTTTCTCAGCCTGATGCCCGGTCGATACCCAGGTTACTGCCTTATTAGTATCGCCTCTCACATCTTCCGGCCAGTGGGTATATAACAACTGTTCTGCTCCGGTATCAGGGTAAGCTAAATAGACAGAGGCAGGTAATGTGATGAAGTCAGCAGGACCTTTAGAATTACCATCCACATTGTTTGCATGGGTACACTCGACCTCAAGGACAGCCATATTGGAAGATTCATAATCTGATGCTACCCATGTATAGATAGCATCCCGCATAGCATTTGCTGTGTACGTATCTCCTATACGTTCTGCTGCAAGGGCAAATTGCATATCAGCAGCGACCAATCCGATACGTGACCATAATACTTTCTGATAAGCGTTTCCGGGATCTGCAACATCCGATCTCGAGGACCATGTAAAGTACGGAAACGCTTCCGCTATACCAGGCCCGTTTCCGTTTCCCATCAGCTGTTTAACCTGTACTAGGGCTGCATCTGGACTGTAATACTGTTTTACGGCTTCAAACCAACCAGCAGCATCGTAACCGCGAGCACCTTCTCCAGTAAACAGTTTGCTTAACTCTGGATTGTAGTCCGGTACTCCCTGCGTCCGATCCCACCCGTCAGGAGTGTCCCATAGCATGAAAGCCAAGTTGTTATTTAACTGAGTATTAGGGGCGGCACCGTCGAGCAATATCCCCCTCGCATAGTCCGTATTTATAACAGATCCCACACTTGTGGATAGAAACCTGACTGAGCCCATCCCAGCATTGCCTGTATAGAAATTTAATCCGAACGGGCCAGAATCCCAATACAGCTCTGTGCTTAGTTTTGCAATTTCATCGAACTGCCTATTTAAATCATCTACAGTATATTTCTCTGGCAACTTTCCCAATCCACCTGCACCCATAATAGGCTGTGGATCAGTTATAGTAACACGATAACCATACTCCATAAACGACGAATAATCCGGCTTATATCCAGGATTACTTGGGCCTGGACGGTGTGTGCCACCACCTTGTATACCTCCTGGTAGAGTATCGGCTAATGCGGCAACAGGCTGTGATATAGCCAGCAATACCGCGAGTATATATACAAGGGATCGTTTAATCGATACCATCATAGCCCAGCGCTACTGCCTCTTCTCGGGTAAGCGGAGTGAATATACCATTCACAGCTTTATAGAATATACTATCCGCTGTACAATAGTCGTCTATATTTCCCTTAGAAATTATAAGATTGGGTACAGACATATCACCAGAATAAACGTAAACCTTAGATTTACGTTTTACAGATGAGAATCGAGTCCAAGTCATACCACCAACTTCGCCTTCTGAGTATATCTGACCTGGAGTATCTCCGCCTATCTGCCTGAGACCACAGGTTCCCATAGGTGCAAACATATACTCATTAATTATGCCGTACACCCTCATTGTTTCTATGAGAGAATATGTTTTAATACCATTCTCCTCATAGTATGGGATGTATAGTGGGATATTATCGAAGAATACATATTGTGCTCCACAAGGTGTATTAGTATTTTCTGCCCAATACTCAAATATAGCTCTGTATGTTTCATCTCCTGTTTTACCCTCATTATGCAACTTAGCTATAAGCTTCAGATCGAAGATTCTACCGTCCCCGTCGAGTGACAACCAGTTAGTAACAACTAGTTCAACCATATGTTGGTATCGATCCTTTGGGTTTTCGATTTGTTTTAATTCCTCCACATACTGACTTGCCCACTGTTTTGCACTATTGCGGATATCGTCCATGGTGGCGGTCTCGATATCGACTGCCGGGGCTCCTTCCGGCAGAGCAGCGTAAGCTGGGATGATTGATGATGATGCGAGCATTACGGATAATGCTGTGATAATGATTCTCTTTTTCATTTGGGTTTCCTCCTTTAGCGCTACGCGCATGCTATATTTTCAGCTTCATTTTGAGTCCTAAATCAGAACTCATTTTATCGTACAATAGTCTCTGCAATTGATGAAATTCCTCCAAGCTTATCGAGATACTAGACCTACCTTGTTTTCTTAACGATTCACGTAATTCTCCACTAGCTGGATACGCGGGTAGATACGATACTAATAAGTCTGATTTTTCGCGTAAACTCTTCTTGCATAAACCTCTACAGTATTGTGTACAAGCACAGTATGTTCTATAGAAAGTTCCTGTACCAATATTCTTCACACTCTTTGTATTCCGTGTACAAATATACTTTGAGGTGTTTAGTAATGCTTTGTAAAATGTCTCAATACTATGCGGTACATTACCAAATGACTTGTCTATAAAACTTTTGAAGTCAAAAGTTCGTGAGGATAAGTCATAGTATTTATTATCCAGCAACCCCAAGTCATGTAGATACTGTACTACGTAATACTCAATACATGGTATCGGGATTATGTGGACACTTTTATTTCTACGGAAGGTACTCACAAGCTCACCGTAAGTCGTTACAGTTTCCGTGTTATCTAGCACCACATCTACATATACATAAACCTCCTCGTTTAGTGTTTGTATCACTTTACGCAGATTAGCACTCCCAGCGGCGAATTTAAATGACTCTCCAACACAAGATGCAGATAAACATTCTGATACTGGTGATGTTGGATTATCCTCAAATAGTATAATCATAAGTACTTCTCCACACGTAGATCTCCTGGGTTGTATATTACATCGTACAGTCCACAGTCAACTCTTTGAATCCTCTTCATTGAGATTATCGAAGTACACGGCAACCTCGTTAACTTAGAGTAAACTTCTGGTGTTAATGTGATATCGCCATTGTCGTACAGTAGGTACGAACCCTTCGACTTTAACGTATTTCCGTTAAGCCTATCCCATAAAGCCTCTTCTGATGTGTTCCAGTCCACTGTATCAAAAGGTATATTGTGTTCTCTGAAATAGACTGCTAACAGCTTTAACAGGAGTGATTTACCTTCACCGCTATCTCCGAGCAATATGTTTATCTTGTCCTTGAAGTCCACGGAAACTTTAGCTACGCTTGTTTGAAACTCAATCATACCTACACCTCATTTCCTGCATGTAAGAACTGATAGCACAAAGATCGGTGAAATGGTTTCCATCGAATACAACATCGAGTACCCCGAGCGAGTCCCAAATATCTGGATCCCAAACTACTCCCGGATGTAGAACAGCTTGACCTTCTGTAAATCCCATGAGGAGAGTGAGAGCATTGTTGCCACATTCGATTGTATCGAAACATAAGTCTCGGTGCTGCGATATATTAAGTAGTGTCTTAGTTCCTGTACTAAGATTGTCAGTGAATAGAGCACCCAATGATTTATCTCGACCTATAAAAGTCTTCTCGGAGCAATACTCTGCTTGATCGATAATACGCAGTATTCGCCTACATTGTTCCGTATCTTCCAATTTCGTATTCGCGAGGAAATACGCATCATTTATTCGTACTACTTTATCTGGCGGTTTCGCATACATATAAACGTGCAGCGGCATCTCAACACCTCCTTTATAAAAACCATTACAATTCCTCCACGAGTAAAGTACCGGGACTATACTTTACAGTATACAACCCGTAATCTGTATATTTAGCGTTCTTTAGGGTTTTCAGAGATATTATACAAATTATATCCAAACTATCTATACATTTACATATCTCTGCGTCAAAAGACAAATCTCCACTATCACACACTACAACAGCGCCTTCTTGTAATGTACTCAGTATGCCCAATACTGTGCTGCTAGAAGCGTTGTGTGGTATCTCTATATAGGTTACTCCAGCGTCTTGCAGGTAAGATTTTATCTTACTGAATAAGAACGTCTTGCCAGATCCACTTTCGCCCCACAGTACATTGAGCTTATCTTTGAATTTTCCGACAACTTCTATATCTGTGTACTTTGAACTTATGTCGAGCATTACATCACCCCGATAGATACCTCTTTAACTCAGATAGCTTAGTAAAGTGCTTTCCATCCCAGACAATATCTATATTATCGGACGTTAGTCCGGGCGAGAATATGAAAGTGTTAGGTATATATACGTTGCCCTGCTTGAAATTGAGCATATATGATATTGCATTGTATCCGCACTCTATTGTACTGAAACACTTATCCGGGTGACTCAATACATTAAGTAATGTCTTAGTTCCTGTACTTAAATGCTGTTTATACAGAGCGCCTAGTGAAGGATCTCTTCCGATAAACGTGGCTGGCGAGTTGTACACAGCTTTATCAATTACCTTAAGAACACCGGCACATATACTACCTGGGTCGAGTTCTGTATGCCCGTCAAAATAAGTATCGTTATCTACTATGACACTCATTGGCGGATCTGTTTTATTGTAAACATGCAGTGACATCTTCAACACCTACTTTCTCGCTCATACACAACTACTCCTTTCTCCTTTATTTCCCTATATAAATCACCATCTACAGTAAAGTTATTCCACATATCAGTAGCTACCTCTTTTAATCCAAATACAGGCATTAACTTCTCTTTATCCATTTCGAGGTATATATCTATATCACTCCATGGATTACAGGCAGAAGTAACGCTACTTCCAAAGATAACGACCTTCTTTATGTTAGGATCCTGTCTGCATATTTTAATGATATGGTATACATCATGCTGCTGCGTAGGAAATATTAGATTAGCGTTCATATAATCGTCACATACTACATCCCACATAAACTATCTCCTTTCGCTACAACAACTTCACACCATCTCTTCTTATCTCCTTGCTAAGGAGATAATCCGAGTCTTTTCTTATATAGACTAAGTCAGCTTCTATATCCTCCAGATCCTGCCTGAGATTTCCGCTTAATACCCTGTCTAGGTGTTCGGTTACAATTGCGTAGAAATGAGGCTTGAGATACTTCTCTACAGCTTTATTTGCCGATGGTAAGTCATGACACGTTCTAGCAACTGTTTCCAGCATAAGCTTCCACCTCCTTAAGTAGTTTCCCTACTACATTGAGTCCGCGCTCGATATCAACTGTATTTATAATTGAAGTACATTCCCCTCCAAGACTCGATTGTATCTTGCATTCTCAGAAGTTCCGTTTTACTTATAGAACTATTATCCGGTATTTTAAGCTGCATACGCTACTCCTCCACATTCAAAGCGTACTCAATCTCCTCCTCTAATACATCCCGCACACCATACTTGTCGGCCATATCCCTCAATTTGGTATAGTCCTCAATTCGCTGTAACGCCTGTGTCACGAACTCACTCTGTGGATATACTCTTAGTAAATCAATAATAGATCTCTCAGGAGTTGTCATGTAGAAATCTCCCTTTATGCGGACTAACTCGTCTGGAGTAGGTTCTGTTATCTTAGGGTGCAAGGAAATAGGTCTCATGTCTACTCGCTTTTTAGCATTCGACAGAAAGATGGGAAACTCAGAATATGGATAGCTTCCAAATCCCTGCATACCTAATGCGCACTCCGCAGCGTACGTACCTCCTGTTACTCCCCACTCTTCCATATTAACTGGTTGTGGTCCCATATAACAACATCTCCTTTCATATACTTAGTCATGAAATACGACACCACAGATATGATACTATCGAAATCATGATGTTGCTCAATACCTTTAAACTGAGTAAAGGCGTGCTGCAAACTATCGTAATGCTCCGGGAGAAGCATGTAATTACGCTGACTAACAACTCCTGGTCTCTTGCGCTCCACTCTCTGCCACAACTGAGCATAAGAGATATCCGCTAAATGCAGTATAGCATAAATATCATACAGGTCTTTAATACGTCTAAATATAACTCGATTACACATAACTGCCATCTTATCAGCAAGCATTGTGTAGATATCATACATGGGAATATTAAAAGTATCTGTATAGTCTATTGATATAATATGCATCGGCGCCACATTAAGGTCTATACCTATTCGCATCTGCTCCATCCCTGCAGTAACTACAAAGTCGTATCCAGCACTTCCATTTTTGAAATCACGTACTTTCGTAGACTTGAACATATATTGTTTTGTGCCACTATTTAACCAGCTCTCTATGTCGCCGAAAACTTCTGTATACGTCTCAATACTTCCTACGTGCAGATCAATATCATGTGTGTATCTGAGGAAATCTGGAGCAGTCACTCTCAATTTATCTTCGAGGGCCAAACCTCCTTTGAGTACCAAATCACCTCTGGTACATTTCAGGCTTAATCTGTTTACCATATAAATCAATACATCAAGTACGTCAATCATTATCTCACCTCTTACGCGCGCAGACCGACGTATCTATATGGTAACCACTCGCGCGCTTCTTTCAGGATATTTCTATAAATACAACAGTCGTCGCCAGAGAAAGGCAACTCTGCACAAAAGTCATTTAGAACCTGTAACATGTATGCCGCACACTTCTCCGTATCAGCAGCAGACTCCCAGTCAGCAGCTACCCGCAGTAATCTTACTACATGATTCTGGTACTCTCTCTTTGTAAGCTTAGCTCCGATGCTAAGTACTTTAATGGTATTTTTGGCTATGTCGTATTCTGTTACTTTCTCGGATCTCTTGCTTATGAAATCAACAACTTCAGACATGATTTGAGAACAAGGTACTACTTTTGACACAGTACCATAATTCTCACCGGTAGCCTGACTAGGCAGCCAGTTAGTTGCTACAAAACTCACAGTATCATTTGATATTAAATCCCTATATGCGGAGACATTGAGTACAATATCTTTCGTGTTTCTTTCTTTTGCGTACTTGATTAAATAAGCATAATAAACTTCTGCGTATTTACAGAACTGCTCCCAATTAGCATAGATATTGTCACTGCGTTTAAGTGCTCTCTTTTTAATTGTGTCTTTGAGCCTACCCAACCCGCAATTGTCAATATCCACCACTCTGCCGATCTCGCTACCTAAAACTCTTTCATACCTATCTTTTACATAGTATATTAACTCCGGTTCATACTCCTTAACAAACGCCCGAGTCAGATAGTAGAGGTTTGACAAGTAAGTGTACTTAGTTCCTCCATAGAAATCTTTCTTGCAATACTTACTAGCAGGAAGTAACTCAATCATAGCGCTTGCTGTTTCTTTCATGGCATTCGTCGGGCTTTTACCCTCGGCGTGCTCAACGGAATCCTCAATCAACTTATCTATCGACCTAACTCGCATACGCCAGTAATAATAGTCCATTTCTGCTACAGCCTTGCACACAGTCTCAACTGCTTCTCTGAAGTAATGCATATAAACATCTCGGTAAATATCGTCTACACACGCTTCCAGCTCAGCTATCTTGCTTTCGATTTCTGGAGTAATATTCTTCCCGACCAAAGTACGCAAAAGCTCCGGCACTTTATAAGCATATTCTATCTGTCTCCAAGTATAAACTATAATATCTCGCATACAAGTATTTAACATAGTAAATCTCCTTATTTTGTGAGTTGTTCTATAGCAGGAGGGAACGTGTTCACTAACCTAGACACGTCAAACTTGTCAGCCCTAAGCTGAGAGACGTATGCCTGTAACGCTACTTTAATAGCATCCTTGTATTCTGATACATTGTCAGATAATGATGCCTGAAGTGCTTTCATCACTTTTCTCCGCAGGTAACTCTTCTTAATCTCAGAAGCAATCCCCAATAAGTATAAGTTTGTCTCACAAACATCAATGTTATCATCCCCTAGATTTGTTACGACTTTATCAAACAGATAATTTGGATTGTACTTCTCGAACACTGATTCTCGACTGGATCTGCCCGAGTAGCTCGGGCATAAACACTCTATATAACTATCCGCTTTCTGCCTTGTAAATGCCTGCAGTAAGACTGACTTCGTCATGCTTTCTCCAGATTTATTCTTACCATACTTATCATAGTACAGATACCAAGCTTGAGCTAACTTACAATAGCGCTTCCAGTCATCGAAGATATTCTCTCCTGCATAGAACTTCAGTTTGTTAATCTCACCAAGTAAATGATCTTCGGAGCTATCCGTATTTATGACGTATTGTGACTTCTGACAAAGATCAACTCGTATATTGTCGAGACGTCCACTATAGTTGGTCTCCAGCATATAAGCGTGCACCACAGCTTTGCATATCCGAAAACATGCTTCTACTATGTCATCTCCCTCATAATCTACTGGAGATAAATTAGCAAGTACCGTAAGATTCTCCATCAATTCCGCATCGGATATACTAGGATATTTCTTACTACAGGAAGAGAATACTTTTTGCAGTCTCTGCTCTACAAGATATACCTCTCTAGCGTATCTGCCCCATTCCTCGTCGAGTTCACTTAATACCTCAACAACAGCCTTTAAGTAGATATATTTATAATCATCGTCGTACAGTTTTTCACTAGCTATCATGAGCTTGTCTTTCCATACTCCCGGTTTAGCCAGCTCACTGAGTACCATAGTCACTCTTCCGTACCTTTTAGTAGCTAGATCAATTAAAGTGTCTCTAATTAAAGTGTTTAACATAGTAAACTCCTCCTATAACAAGCTGTTGATTGTACTTAAATCAATTGTACCCATAGTATTCAATACTTTACTCAACTCTTCGCGTTCTTTCTCGTTAACTGCCACAAAAGATTCATGCAGCTTCATTCCCAGTAGCCGAATTCCCTCAATGTCCTGTTTTGCTAGTAAACGCAATGCGTCAAGTATCAATTCATCGCGGTCAGGTACTTTTATCAATTGAGCTAACAAGACCATGCTTCTCACTATCTCGGCACTGTTAACTTTCTTACTGCCAATGTAAGCTAACAGCATATTATCTCGATCTCTGATGTAAGGAGAACAAGTATCTTCCCGGCGCACCTTCTTGATCTCAGGATTTAATACAAATTTCTTAGGATTGTATATCTCCGGATTATCATATGAATCGCGCAGGTTTTCTAACAAATCGTTATAAGTACTCCCGACTGAGTAGAGGCAGTTGACATCCAGGCAAACTAAATCCAACACAGTTGCAGCCGTTCCCAGGTAATTACTCGCTGGGTCTGAAGATAGCACTCTGGCTACTGCTTCACGTAAACTCATATATTATCCTCCTACTTAATATCCAAAACTATCCTACTAGCATCTTCATACACTATATGACCGTATAGAGCTATCTCTGTGCTGATACTATCTCCTATAGTCCAGTCAAGCTAAGTAACGTGTACAATATATCCGACTCTGAACACGTAAACTCTACTATACGACGTGTAAGTTTATCTCTTATCGTAAAACATAACAAACCTACACTTTCTCTCGTGGTGCGGATACTGCCTTAGTATCCGCACGCCACATCAATAAACTACAAATACACCTTTCCCTTAACATGATTGGCATCACAACATAGGTAATACCAGTCATTTATTTTGACTCTAGTAAGAGACAACACTCCTCTCTTACGCTTCTGTTAATTTACTCAGGTAATACTTCTCTCTAGCCTCGATAATTGCTGTAATCTCTCTATGATTGTCCTCTGCTCTAAACTGTTCCTCCAGTAACTCCATCATAACGTCCGGTGTAAAATATTTCTCAAGAAATTTTTCCGGTAAATCTCCAATCAGTCCTCTGTAGGCTTCATCGCGAATCATTGAAATTCTGTTCCGTAAATCCTCAACAGTCTGACACCAGCCCTCATACTCGTCGCGAGCATACCAAAGATGTTTACGTAAGATATCTTCTGCATTCTTATCGGACGGTATCGTCTCGTTGCATATTAAGGAACGTAAGTACATCTCAAACGCACCATCTTGACTCCCAGCCTCCAATAATCTAATTGCAGACTTTAAGTAAACGATATCATACTGATAATAATTCTCTTCAAAAATAAACATGCTTAAATCCTCCTTACTGTCCTAAGTAATATTCCTCTCTTCTAGCAATTAGACTAGCTACTGTGCCATCGCTGTCTGCATGCGGGAACTCCTCATCAAATAAGTCCTGCATAAATTCCTGTGTGAAGTACTTCTCACCAAAAGCCATAGTGAACTCACACTCAAGAAGTCTTTTAGCTTCTGTGTACCAGCCGTCTAAACCACGCTGTAACATATCAAGTGTTATCTCGACCTCGGATACCTCTTTGTCGAAAATATTCTTGCACGCCTCTTCAACTTTCTCTTGTGGTAATTCATCAGGTAACACTTCTGGAGCCAGATAGTTACGCATATACATCTCGAACGCTCCGTCTTTCTTGCCAGCCTTAAACAGCTTGATTGCTGATTTTAAGTACTCAGCATAAATTGCATACTCCGAATCAAAAAGCATCATATAAGTACCTCTCTTTAATATTTTACTATAGCGCTCCCGCTACACTATATTATAAATAATACACCATGATTATTGACAATACAGGTAGTGGGAGCAACTTGAGTTTTTAGTTCATATATAATGTGTCATGATGGTATCCAGCCTCAGCTGCATCTTCTGGAGACATGAATACTTCCTTTATAAACGCCTGATCGTTATTGATACCGTCTGGTAACAGATCTGTGTAAGAGTAATACTTGACCATATTACCGTTGGCATCTTCTCTGATATAAGCAGATACAGGACGAGCTACCTTTGCACGGGAGCCACCGATACCAAACGCCTGCACTTTATACATAGTATCGAGGTCGATATTATCCATGAAAGCCATAACAGTTGGACTCTGTACCGGGTTGGTTCTTGTTAGAGCTGTCATAGATGTTGGGATATAAACTGATTGCAACCATCCGTTAGTGTATGCACGGTCAACTCTCTCCATTAAATCGTCAGAGATTCTTGTATTGATTATCTTCATACACTCGCTGTCAGACACAGGACTTGGCGCTTGTGTGATCGTAGCGTCAGTCAGTTTGTAACAACGCTGGTTTCCCATGTTGAGCGCATAGGTGACGTATCTTCCGGGCTTGGTTGTGTCTGCATATAAGTATGGAATCTTTGGAGATCCTACTAACGTATATCCACCATTCTCAGCATTACGATGATCGTATATGTAGTACCCATCGTATCCGGCAACACAGAAAGCTTGGATATAGTTAGTTTTAATCATTTCTCTGTTCTCATTGTTTAGCGGTAATCTGTAGCTTAACAGAAATGTATCGACAAAGTCTTTCAAGGCTAAGTCCGGGTCAGCATGGAATTTACCCCAGTCGGCATAGTCCATGCCAAGGTCACTGGCTTCGAGCAATTCCTCGATGGCTGAGTCAGTGCAATAATTTACGACTGTCTTGATTCGCCAGTCCTCGATAGACTGACTTTCGACTCTGTAAAATGTTATAGTCGCTAAGTATAACATGGCTATGAACCAGATTGGTATAATCATTAAAAGTGAAAAGACTTTACTCATATATGTTCTCCTTTCTCAACAGGAAAACTATTGAATAGTACAGCTGCATGCATAGAGATTGAGATATCCCCAGCTCTGTCATAATTTCGAATAATACAGGACTCTTTAATAAAGCTCTTAATGCTGACCTCACAGACTTTGTATCATATATATTATGACTGCATACATTACGTGCTCTTAGTAACAGTTTCCACCCGGAGTATCTAGTGATACAGTATTTATCAACAGGATACTCCATTTCCGCTCTAGCACATAATAATACTATAGATAACTCATAGATGTACGGTAATATCCATAACACGTTTGAACTGTTTACCTTCTGTACGTAACTAAACAGTATACTTCTGACTAAGCCTAGGTCTATATCTTTAAGTCTATCTTTTGTCGGCATTACAATCACCTCCTACTCGTAGAACTTGCCGTTCTTGTATATAACGTGCATACCATCCTCCATCTCTTTTGTTTGTAAACAAAACGACCTGAGTTCGGGAAGTGCATGTATCTCATCGTCAATGTAGTTATCCATATAGTTCATAAGAATATCTTCGACTTCCTCATTAACATCCGCGTAGATAACAACGCCGTCCTCTTTAGTGTTCATAAATGGTTCAAAACTATAAACTTCTTTAATACCGTATTCAGTAAATAACTTCTTTAATCCTTCAAGATGCTTTGTCATAACTAATTCTTTCATAATTACCTCCTACTTGTAAAATTTACAACTAATCATTTATATGCGACACAGACAAGAATGTATTCTGATCAAATACACGAGAAAAACACTTGTCGAGTCTTTCCCTAACATCAGTGTCGGCTCTATTATAAAACTCGATAGCTGAGTGTATTAACCTGGCTGCTATCACGCCCACATCTATTAACATATTTCCATATGCGGGTTTACCATTCACGAAAGGCTGCGTTTGTACAGGGTATTTTATATCTGCGCGTGATATATCTAAAAATACTTCTGCCCACCTAAATACCCATTATGCACAACACTACATCTAAGGCTATATAATAGCTTTGGGCTTTCACTGACTAATCTTCCGTACTCCTTCAATGTGTCAGCACACATCTGTTTACAACCTCCCTGTTGATATTTACCACATTTTACGCACAAACGTCCTTCCAATCCTCGTGTAACCGGTGTTACATATTCCTTAACCCATTTCTTATACCTTTTACCTACGTCCTTGATCTCGTATAATGCGCTGCCGCACACATCAGGTAATGCTATAATCGCAGGAAATACAACCTGAATATACCCATCTAAACGTGCTTGCTCCAACAGATTACAGTAATCTACAAAGTTAGCTACTACGCGATTCTCACTCATAAGATAAATCCTCCTTGTCTAAGCCACCTATGGTAACTGTTGACAAAGCGGGAGAAATTCTCCCGCTTCTTCTTAAGCTTCTTGCTCAATATCTCTTGTGATATAATGATATACGAATGGATCTGCTGTAAATCCAAATAACACGTGCAATGCACTCCGCACAATACCGTGTTTCCCTACTGCAATGGATACACGATAAATGTAAATACAATGTATTACGTACAACAGAATATAACATAATCCAGGTATAAACAAGAATATGTTCGGTATTAGTCTATATTTATATGATACTGTGATATATAATATCAACCCTATGCCGCGCACAGCCATTCAACTCCACAAATAATCCATAAAAGTGTTTGCCTAATGCCTAATGGTTGTAACTCCTCTGAGGCTTCGCAAATTGCAATTTCCCGTACACTAAATGGTACCCATATATACCACCTAAAGCACCTAATCGTCTCTCGAAAGCTTCGACTCTAGTTGCTTGCCGCACCCGACAAATTCCTAAAATAATTGCGACTGCAAAACTAGCAGAAGCTATTAGTAAATCCGGGTACCTTATCAGTAGCTTGAATACTGATATTAGAACAAATATATCCACTATCGCACCCTCGCCGTGAATGTATAATCAATTGGGTCTATCCACGCTCCAACAATCGGACGTAGCATCTTAGCTGCACTCGTATCACCAATAGCGTGCACTCTGAGCTGCACCTTATCTCCCTGATTATACTCTTTGTTATTTTCTGAATAAACGTATGTGGTGTAAATCTTTCCCTGATTGATAGGGTCCGGATCTACTACACGCACGTATCTGTTTACTTCCACATCACATATCGGACCAAGTCCGGATATTCCAAGATACAAGTCCTCAAGCTGCTTATCTGTTACTGCTCGAGTATCAATTACTTCATCAATAAATGACTGCATCTCGTTCATTATTGTTCTTCTCGCTACCATCTCGTTAGATAGTGTTACCATCGTAAAAGGTGCAAAAAAGAGCAGGATGAAAGCAAGCATTGTTCCCAATACTTTACCAAATATATCACTCACAGCTTACCTCCAATCCACTGTTAAAAATATATCATCTCTATCTGCGAACAATCTGGTAGCATATTTCTCAACCAAAGTATTCTTTGTTTTACCAATAAGTCTTAACTTATGGCCAGTTACTTTACTCACCTCCACCATGCGTTTATACATAGCAAGAAGCGAGGTTACATCCAAGTACTCCGGCAATGTTATCTCTACCGGTACTACTTCATCTGAGGCAAAGTTAGCGTTACTTATGTTCTGCACTAAAGAACCATTGTCCGCTAATTTGTGTAAAACCTCCATCGTCCTTCCTCCGTATCACTGTAGTAATAATCATAGCCAGAGATTGGCTGGTCAACAATATCATGAAGATATGAAATGTAATATCTCTGCAAGCGACCTTCCATGTTCTTCAAATAATCAGCATCGAACTTTACAATCGTATTTCTCTGAGATTCTCCTATCTTCAGATCAATTGCTTGTGGTGCAGGACAGAACTCGTCCGCTACCATCATCATAAGAAGATAGTCTCGCACATACCACTGATACGGCTCTGGCGTATTGTCTTGTGCTGATGTTAAAGCAGTCTTATCAGTTCGCGTATATGAACCTAGATTGCCCATAATAATTCCTAGACAGAAACAAACTGATACAATTCCAATAGCTGCCCACAGAATGATTGATACTATATCAAACCCGTCATCTAAGTGCACTGTCTCACCTCCTGAAATACTTTAAATAAAATACGATACTGTGCTTCTGGATATATAAAATACTTAATATCTCCCTGAACTGGATATAGTAGATACAAGCATCTTCGGTCAAGATTATCCCGACTTCTTGCTATGAACGTGTAAAGCATAAGCTGGACCCAATACTCTCTATTGTAGCTAGAGGTGCGAGATACTTTCATGTCCGCAATACCTTTGCTGAACACACAGTCGCACTCTATCTTACCTATTGGCGGTGTTTCGCTAAATGGTAGTCCGTAAAATCCGGAATAGGCCCCTACTAATCTGTACATCGATATGGCACGTTCTGTAAGTATATTATAATCCTTGTAAAAAGCGTTTGCTAGATGTCCTGGGTATTTCCCTGTCACTAACAAATACGCTTCTGTGGCAGATAAAGAGGACGCGTCTAAGAGTGTTTCCACTAAGTCACTGTCCTCTTTATATCTACCACTCCTTAACCCTTTTTGAACATATCCAAAATCCCTATATTGATTTCGCGCTCTTACTCCATAGTCACACATTGTGCCTAGAGTTTTCATATACCTAGGCATGACCGATAGTTCATGGGGTATAAACACTTTCCTAGTTTGTATCTCATTTGGAGCTGGTATACAAGACAGTAGGAAAGTATAGAGCGCTGTGCCTTGTATACCCTTTAAACCCACGCTTAATCACTCCAATCCTGATTCTCTCCATCTGGGTTATTCTCGTGCGACAGTTCACTTACGCACAGCTGTAAATACCCATTTGGAGTAGCATAATATACGTAAACTTTCTTATTGTAGTAGTTACGCATCGTGGTTATAAGAGTTTGCATCCTTTCCGTATCAGCTGCTGAATTGGTAGCCATTGGGTAGGGTGTGCCCTCCATTGTATTCTTTAAATCCTCCATTTGTAAACACAGAGTCTCTGGAATACCATATAAATCGAGTGCTGCTACAACATTAGACATTGGAACAGGTTTACCGTAAACCGCCATAGTTTGGAAGTTGTCTATCGCTTCGACATTTACTTCCATTAGGTCTAGTCTAGTGTTATAGTCCCACTCTCGAACCATGCTAACTATCGTAAGAACTATTCCTATGATAGCGCACATGATGATCATAGCTATGGCCATTTTAAAGCCATCGGATAGTGTACTGCCCATTAGTCAGGTATGAACTCCCCAGCATCATTTGTTGTTCCCTGCTTGAACGTTACTCCAAGGACTTCTCCATTCAATCCATAAGATAGACTGCCGAAGTACACTTTGTTAACATCAAGCTGGTCCGTAACTTTTGTGGCTGTATAATCATTCTGCTTTTTGGCGCCTTCGAATAGCCAAGCGCCTTCTGGTAAGTCGGATAAAGCAGCCTCAATGTCTTCATTATCACACCAGTAGGCCTTGAGATTCGTACCAACTAAAACTCTGACAGCAGCACTTCCTCTTTTTTGTAGTACAAGAGAAACAACATCCTGCGCGTACACAGTATGGTTGTTATACCCGTTATATTCTCTGTATTCCTGCATAAGTTCCTTATTCGCTCCTTGTCGGCTGAGCTGTTCGTTCAGCTCTCTACCTTTTCCGACATAGAAAACCATACAGGTTACTACGAATGCACTTATGAGTAGGCCTATCGCGATTAAGACTGTCTGAGACCACTCTTGCATTATTTACTCTCCTTTCATTATTGGTGTTATTCTTAAATTGTCACTGGAGAATACTACGCATGTATCTGAGGCTAACTTAGTATCGCCGGTTATAGCAACATCATGGACTCCTAAGCAAACAAGCTCCGCTAGAGTATCAGCTAACTTCTCTCTATCGTCTGTCAATATTCTAATATTACTATCGGCTTGATATAACTTATATACTAGTGATCCTCTTTTGTATACGCATGCAATTCTTCCTATGCAATTCTCATGCATACATATTCGCCCCCGCTCTTCTACGTATACACCACCCCTTAGGTACGTAGCTGGCTGGTTGCTCTTCTTCGAGTTCTAGATGGACATTGTACAAGCCTTCTGATATACGAGATACTTTAGCATTTGTATGTTCTTCCATGATTCCCTCTAAAACTTCTTTTGCACTGCTCCCCTTTACTTCATAGTCTTTAACTTTCATCCTATCCTCCATAAATGATAAACTGCTCCTGCATCCGAGATACTGTTAGTCAGTATAGCTAGGTTGTAGAGCGCATTGACCATAAATAATATGGCCGCCTGTTTGTCTTTCTTAACATAGCATAAGCTTGCAAGACAAAACACAAGAGATATACTTATAAGTAATAAGTATAACCACAATACCAGCTTGAGTGGAGTTTTGTATCCTAACCACATCAATACTAGTGGGATTATTGTTGCTGTTGCACCTGAGCAAATGGAGATGCCGACAGCTAGCTTCTTATACACGCGATAGAGCTCCTTTGAGCCTCGGTGTTATGATGTAATCGGATTCTGATTGATTTACATAGACATGTTGTTTGAATCTCGAGAAGTATTTATCAGCTCGCTCTCCATATATCTTGGACGGTATATCCCAGATATAATCATCGAGAACGATTACAGCATATTTCTCAACCCACGCCTGACAGGGTATTTGAAATTCTCCCTCAGCCTGGATTATCATTCTACCGAATTTGTATTTCTTGGTCCCATACTCGACTCTGGAGTTGCACACAGCACAGAAGGGTTCTGTGCACATAAGTGACATGTATGGGTTATTCGGAAGTTTCATTAATCCAACAACTCTCTCTGTAATCTCTCTTCTGAAATCCCTATCGAACGTATTTACACCTCCTCCGATTTGATTAAAGTTACTTTACCAAAATTCCTATTCATAATAACCAGAGCGGCTTCGTGCGCGTTCTGATGCTATACAATCTGTAACTATCCTAAATGGAACTCCTTTGTCAAATAGATCGAAGCATGTGCCTAATACGCAAGCGTCTGATTCCCAGCCTGCTATGTAGGTCATGGTGTTTCCGTGAAGTAATTGAACCAATCCGTCCTCGACGCATGAGTACTTATCGTACCTTGTAAATATCTTGGCGTCTTTGAACTTAGTTACCAGAGCATGCCCTCTATCGTATGCACTGTTCTCTGTATAGCCAAGATTCTGTATGTACGGACTGTCAGGTTCTTTGGAGTTGAGCCACATAGTTTGTATGATATCATCCCAGCCCCCACGTTTAGTGAGCTTCTCAATGGCTGGGACTGTGGCCTTTGAGCAGGCAGACTTAAACCCTTTCTGGTAGTCAATCAGTAACAGTACTTTACACATAAGCATCCCTCCAATCTGACTTATTTAAATAATGCAAGTATTACCGTAACTGCCAATAATATAATAGCTACGGTCCTGAATGCAACTGTGACTTGACGTGAGTTCTCCGTTGGGTTATATAATACACGAGGATTAGATGGGGCGATAAATATAGTGACTGAATCGCCAATACGTGCTCTACATGTAAAAAGGCCTGACACATTATACTCGCTTCCACCATAAACATAGTTGTATACAGGAGTGTATATTTCAGTATCTGGACCATCCGAATCGTATATATTATGCTTTGTTACTCCAGCGATTACAGCAGATACCTGTTCAGTACATATAGAACGCCGCAGTTCTATATTATATTTGATCACCATAGATACCACTAGAAATATTATACCCAATACTAAAGGTATGAGTTTAATCCACATATAACTGATTCACCCCAAATCCTGCAACATCACAAGCATCGGTAGAAGTTGGTATAAATTTCGCTCCTGGTATGGAAGGATGCATGAACTCTAACATGGCGAAATTTGCTATGTCCACTAAGAATTCTGTGTTACCTGTATCTTTGTATTTCTGCAGACGTAACTCAATATTCTTGAGGGCGTCCATGCACTTATACTCCCCGTAATTCTTCTTAGCAGGTCCGTATTTATAGAAGCTGTTAATCATGGCTTTCTTACGATGTTCATCGAATGCCGTAGAGTATTCTGTCTTTAGTATAGCCACAAAATCATCCATTGTATCTCCTCCTACTCAAGTACGCTCAGCCTTCTTATTTCTATTGTCTAAGTATTCCCGATACGCGGAGCTGAAGTACATCTTCTTCGCCGATCTTCTATTATAAATTCCTTCCAGCGTCTCTATTCCAACCTCAATAGAAGGTATCTTCGGGATAGTACTACTATACTTATCCAATTTATCTTTCAAAGTACTAGGCACTGCTCCATTATCAAGCATGAATAGAGCTGCTTTCTCCAGAAACGCAGAAGATCTCTTACTGTTCCGAGCAGGCTCCAATACATCCGATAATACCTGTAATTTCTCATCTACCTTGATAAACTCTTCTAAAGGAAACTCGAAATCATCACTCTTAATTTTAGCCACACTTCCGGTTGTGTAGTTATTGGTAATTACAGCAACTAACGTGTTAGGTTTAAGAATCTTTGTAGCTACGTACTTCTTGTCGAGTTGTATGTAATTTTGATGAGCAATACTGCCAGCCTTTGCCTTAGACGCTATAACATCCCGTTCTGTCCACTTCTTCTGTGTACTGCTTATATCCTGTAACTGTGTAGAAGTGTAATCTACGTCTGCTATGGTATACTTAATATCAATCTCAGCCTGAACAGCCGCCGCTAATCGGTGATGCCCAGAGATGATGACATAATCCTTGTTTACAGTGATAGGCTCAATGTCCCACCCGTTCTTACGGAAGCTTGCCACAAGTTTTGCTACATGACGTTCATCTAAGTTTCTATTGTTCTCGTTATCACGGAACTTCTTATAGTTTTTCCAACTTGTTACGAAAATCTTTCCAACTACTTTATCTGACATAATTTCCCTCCTATAAAATAGTAAATAATCGTTTAAATGATTTACTATTGCATCCTCCTATACGATACACCTAAATTCAGACCGAACCATCTGAACTCAAGTCTATCTATAGCGTGGTATCCACAATACATAGTTATGGAGTCCCACTGGAGAGCTGGAGCACTCTCCGCGTGCCTAGGTCGTTAAACACTAGGACTTATTCATCTAATCCTCAGATTAGTTCTGCTGTGTAAACATAACACCGATCTTGGTACCAGTTGGGTCCTTGATCAGCTCAGCCATGAACTTAGCAGAAGAACGAACATAAGTTCTCTTACCTGTTACGGAGATAGGCTTAGTGTTCATGTTGTACTCTACAACACCAGCGTCATTGGTGAACAGGGCTGCTGTCCAGTAAGAGTTGCCAGAGTACTTAGTAACAGCAGTGGTCGGTGCTGTTGCCGGCTCGTCAGTATCTGCTGTAGCTACCTTTACGGAGTAGTACTTACCAGCGTTGGTACCTGCATGTTCTCCGGCTTCACCATCGCCGTTACCGCCAGTAACAGTTAACTTCGCACCATACAGGTGGGCAGTCTGATCTGCTGCTTTCTGGTCTGCTGTGGTGTTGATAACGAATGCAACAGGACGACCCTCAAAGATCTTAATAGCTGCTGCAACATCAGTACCGGATACAACCTTCTGGTCGTAAGCCTGGAACTCAGAGTCACCTAACTGATCCAGTCCATTCTGCAGGGACTGAGAACCGGAAGAGGTAATGTTCTTCATCATAGTTAATAAGCTGAATACGATTGCAATCAGAGCGCAAAGAATAATCAGGATAATACCGACTTTAGCGCCTTCAGAAATATCTGTTCCCATAGTAGTAAAAATCTCCTTTATACTTTTTCATTAGATTTCCACCTACTATGAATGTAATTACCACCCTAGTAGGTGGATTACACAAATAAGTTATTTGATAAACATCATCGCACACACTGCAGCAACTGCTAATACGACAATTACGCCGGCGACGATAAGTAAAACCTTACCATTAAGCTTGTCCAAGATTTTCATCGACAACCTCTCCTTTCTTGATGCGTGTAGGTACTACTCTCAGTGTTTTGCCCGAACCGGCAACGTAGCCATATAGTCGCACATAATCACCCTTCTCAAGGTCCATCATAAACCTTGCAAGAGCCCCATATATACGGCAATCTACACGCACTGAGACCGGATTACGAAACTTCACCATGTACTCCAGCTCAAACTGTAATGACGTACTGCAATCGTTCGTCGGTTTGAGACATGGTTCAGTAGCAACATAACCCTCTATCTTTACATACCTCTTGTCGCGCTCGCTATCTGTAGGGTTAACGAACGTAGCTTCGAGGAATGAGACGATAGTCGTCTTTTTCAAATTCTTGTCGTTCTTCCTAGTCTTCTTAGGGAAGGCTAAGAGTTCGACGCGCTGTCCTTTGTATTTATCAAAGAAGTGCTGTGACATTACAACCGGAATGTCCGCCTCGCAGCATTTAATGGAAGTAAACACATAATGTTCTTTCCCATATTTCTTGTGAGGCTCCATTTTAGTTGACAAATCTCCAACGATCGTATTTATATTTACCTGATTCATTGGTAGTTAATATCCTCCTAAAATCCTGCCTGAGCAAACGCTTTAGTAAACTCGGCAAATCCTAAAATACCAACAGGAGCTAGTATGTGTAATCCGGCTAACGCAAAAATAGGTGCGAGAGCCAGAGGTGAGGCTATCATTCGTTTAGAGTTGATAGTCTGCTCCTGTACCATCTCTCTGATACGCATTATATGAGCACGCTCAGGAACTAAATCAGCAAATGCTTCTTTAACTGATATCTGATGTATTGTGGTTATAAGCTTATCGCACATATGATGGAACTCAGCCACAGTTGATTTTGACTTCAATCTGTTTAGAGCCAACTCCGGGTCAGATGCATACTCGTGATAACAATATCTGAGTGCATGCTGATGTACAGAACTGTTCTTCTCCATCCAGTATAAAACCGACATAGTGTCGAGTGAGGTCTCCATTACAGCCGCAATAATCGTCTGCATCTGAAGTACATCCTCTTCAGCTTCAGCCTTTACCATATATGCACGGAACTTGAGTAGAAACTCTGGTATAAACCAGCCGGCCATTCCAATTCCGTAGCAGATGAGAACGTACCACCATCTGTAGTAAGTGTTGTGGTATTTCTCGTACTTAAGCTTAATACGTGATACCTCTTCAAGTCTGGTGAACTCTGTCGCGTTTGGAAGAACCGAAGATAACTGTGACGACATAACATCATCAGTCTCAAGCGAAGTCTTCTCCATTACAGAACAGTCGTACTCAAACAACCTATCGTATTCCTCAAGTGAGTAGGTCGTTCCGCCGACGAGCGACAATGATTTGGTATTGTTGTAGATAAACTGCCTAGCTGATATAACCATGATTACACTGGCTATTAGTGCCAAGACAAAGCAGATAGTTGAGAATAATACTTTCTCCCCATATATGTATTCCACATCTTTAGAAGACAAGCATCCACGTATCTTGTTGTTTATCTTGAGAATCACTTTACCTTTCTTTGTAGCTACGTTCTGTACAATACGCTTATACCATCTTTTCTGAAGTAAGTTGTCCACAATATCCATTCTATCGTTCGAGCGTACATACTGCTCAGAGTTGATATTTGTGATAACATAAAATCCTATGATTGCTAATATAACAATCGAGAATCTTGATATAAATCCCAGTAACCCATTATACATAACGGAAGTTCCTGGAATGTTGTTCATAAAGAAGTTCTGAACTATCGACACACAAAACAACGGTACAATCGGCAAATATTCAAGCATGTTGAACTTGATGTGTATCATGGTGTTCTTACGAACCTCCAAGTCAACCTCATCTTTGATAAGTCCTATGTCAACCTTGAACGATGACTGCCCTCTGGCGTCGACTACATCACCAGTATCGTTTAAGATATAGCATACAGCTGCCAGTGTCTTCAACTGCCTGAACTGACATTTAGCGTAGAACTCGTTAAGTCTATCCTCACCGTCTACAGCTGTACAAATGGAGTAGATATCTTCCATCTGTGACTGCAGCAACTTCCCTTTCTCACACTCAGCGATTGCATCTGGGATATTACCTAATCTTGTATATTCTTCTCGCAGGGATGAAAGGGTTGAGGAGAACTCATTAAGTAACTGCCTTCTTGCTTTCTCAACGTTTTGGTCAATGTATTTGTTCTTTACCATGTACGCGAATAAGAGCAGAAGCAAGGAACTGATAATATCCTTGAATATAATGGTTCCGACAAGCCACACACCTATCATGCAGATCATACTTGCTTTGAAGTAGCGTACTGCTTTGAATCTGACTTCCTGGAAATTGTAGATAGAAAGTCTTGAGAGCATCTCTACCAGACGTAAGTAGTCCTTACGTGTCAAAGCCCATGTTGAAAACTTCCGGTGTTGCTTGTTTATCTTCGCGTACTTATTAGTATCAGCCTGTCTCTTAGTTTGTTTCGGTGAAAACACCAAGATAGCGATGATTGCTATTGGTGCTATAACCAGTGTAGCTAAGAGCGGTAATAGTGCTGGGTTACTCACACGCAGGCACCTCCTCCCCACCACTTCTCAGCGAAGTCGAGGAACTCGTCTACATACTCCTTAGGGAGTCGGGACAAGATATGGTTGGTAAGTGCTTCAGAGAAGAACTGATCCGGTACATACTCCCATGTATTCGTGTCGAAGTGTAATATGTTCCTACAAGCAAATCTCTTATTCTCAGTGATCTTCTCGTAGTAACGCTTCTCGTTCTCCGCACGGCAATACTCAACTCGTTTCGGGTCGATAGGTAAGTAAGCGACATGGTTATCAGTACGAACAATCTCAGTGAATCGTTCTATGTATCGGTTTCCGTTAACATCGTAATCCAGATGAATGTCGACCTTAATAACATCGATAACCTGCGGTTCTACCGTATCAGGCGTCGCGGCACCATTTGAGGATGCAACGATAGAGTTAGTGATGGCCTGTACCAAGTCTTCTGTTCTGTTAGCGTGGTGAGAGAAGATGGTGAAGATAGAAGCTACCTGACCCATCTGAATCATACGTGCCGCGATAACGTCGGTTGCAACCTCACCTACGATTGAGATAGCCGCGTCGGATTTCTTAAGAGCATCCTGAAGCTCAGCAGCTGTACACCAGTTTGTCTCCTGTAATGACAGGATGTTTCGGTCTGTGTAGATTTCTCGTAGGTACATCTCGAAGGTCATCTCCAGGATACGGAGAGTAAGTCTCGCATCAGCAGCACCGATTGCGTATTTCATCATGGTTGTTTTACCAGAACCCTGACGACCGGTAAAGCCACATGTAACCTGACCTTCCATGAGGTAACGTATGAGTTTGAACGGAATAATAGCATTCTTGTATTTGTGAATGACTTCTCCATTTTCATCAACTTTTGGTTTCTTAGTATTCGGGTCCATAACTAGCGGATCGACAAGTCTTTCCAAAGTCATTTCACCCAAATCGAACTTACGGATAAATACAGCCCAGTACTCAGCTACTGGTGGACGAACTGCAAGTACACGCGACTGATCATACATGTTGTTGACCAAGTAACCCCTCTTTTCAGTAAGAGGTCCTGGATTGCCATAACGGCAAATCAACTGTACAACCCTTCGGGCCTCATGTTCACTGTAGAAGTTAAAAAAGCTTGCGTGTATATACTTACCAGAATAATAAATCCACACAGATGCGGAAGCTTTTGCGACTTTTCTATCCTTGTTTAATATATCGGCAAGAACTGAACCTGATGTACCAAAGTTCAATCCGTCGATTGTCATGTCTCGGAGTGTATCAATACATCCAAATCCCTTATACCTCTCATACAATAACGTTGAGAAGATTTCGAGCTTATCAAGATACGGGATCTCAAAGTTAATCTCGTTCCTGTACATCTCATTGAGCTCTTCCAAATCCCAGCGATAGTGCGGTATGGTACCATCCTCGATTTCGTACTTAACATCATCTACATGATACTTAGAGAACAGGTACTTGATTACACCTTTCTTGATCTTCGGATCTTTGGACAGGTAGTATGCAAGTATCTCCCACTTAATCATCGGGTCGATGAATGGGTTGTTGAGATCGAGAACATTATCGAGTTTCTCATCGTCTGGGCATACTTCCTGAACAATTCCTTTAATAAGGTCTTTGACGATAATCTTCTCTTTCTCTATTCCATACACACAGTCACGCATAGCTTTCTGTACGCGCTTTAATCTGGCATACGCTCTTTCCCATTCTTCTCCATCTTTACCGTAGATGTTGTCGTCCTTGAGCATGTCGACTAACCGGAGTTTCACCATCTCCAGAAGTCTATCCATTGTGAGTCTATCCTCACGCTTTACTTCTTTACGCGAGAACTTCCTCTTATTGTACATGAGGAATGTTACGACCAGGACAGCTATAAGGGTTATCCCTGCTAATAGCCATTGTGTCGTCATATTACTTCTCCCATTTCTGCTTTCTTCCAGTAAGTGCACACAGCCATGACATCAGCTGCTTAATGTCGTTTCTGATATTCAGAATACGAGGGTCCTTATCGTAGGTGTAAGGTACGATCTCGGACAAGAAATACTCATTGCACGATTTGGTTATGAACGGGTTGTAATGTAACGTACACGTATTCTTTGGTGCGAATCCAATTCTCTTAGAGTATGGACGCACTCCGATGATGTTCTCGTCGAACCTGTTGATTACGATAAATACAGGCTTGTCTTTCGGCCAATATTCTGAATCCTTCCAGGCCTGTAAAGCCTCGATGGAAACATTATCTGGGTTGACGATAAAACATACTGCATCTGAAACTTCCATGAGTTCCTGTGCACTCTGATCTTCGATAGACTCACTAATATCACACAGCACTAAGTCTGCCGTGATATTCGTGTACACATACTTCTGAACCATGAGCGCTTCTTCGTTTGTGATTGTCTCCGACACAGTATCCATAAGGTAGAAGTTCGGAGCTACCTTGATTGCAAATTCATCGAGTTCATCAGAACTGATCGCTTTCGCCTGAAGTAATTTAACTACCTGCGAAATAGAACGTGTTCTGTCCTCTGTGTACTCTATCAGGTTCAGGTAGATTGGTAAAGTACGCGCCTTGCTCGTGTACGTAACCACTGTCTTCCAGTCCTGAGTAAGAGCTGCTCCCTGTGCGAGCATTGTTGTAACAACTGAGCAACCACTTCTGTTAAGCGGCGAAAGAATAGCTAATCTCATTACGACTTACCTCCTAACGCCTTCAGCATGGTCTTCTCTGGAATACCTATATCTGGCGCCAGAATCTTTGCAACCATTGCTGATAATTTAGAGTCGATTGCTAAGAGTGTCTTTCGAGACTCCACCAACTCTACATTCTTGAACATGTTTGTAGAATAAGGAACCATGTTCTTCTTTCCGAATCCAAGACCGATAGTAATATAGTCTCCCTCTTCTAAGTAATCCAGCTGCTCCTTTTCCCATTCGGACATACTGTCGCCCGTTACGTAAACAATCAGATCACTTGTCGCATCAATCTGATTGTCGTATATAACGAACTCGTAGTCCTCTGGTTCGTAACCGACCGCCTGCATCGCTTCATCAGGCGTCTTATCGGTTACTACAATGAACGTGTTCTGGAAATGCCCAGCATATACTTCGACGTCCTCTTCTGGCTCCTCGATTAACCGTTTATAGTGACGGTCATCGGAAACCAGAAGGACGTCTCCCATATACTGGCATATACGAAGTAGGGTGTACATGAATGGTCTCTTGTCGGTTTCTCCAATAACAGAGATAATCATGTTAACCTCCTGTATTTTAGCCAACTACATCTGGTGCTTCTGTACTTTCCTCTGGGGTAACAGTCTCCTCTGGAGCGTCAGTTTCCACCGGGGTCTCTACAGTCTCCTGCGTAGCGGTCTCTTCAGTACTCGATGTAGTTTCTTCCTCAGACGGAGAACCATCTAACTGGATATCCACATCCTGTACCTCATATGTATCTTCCTCTCCATCAGCGTTCTGCTGTTCACGTAAATCAACATTAACATCAGACATAATATCAGATGTGTAAGTGTTACGTCCAGAAGAAATAAGACCTGCATCTTTCTGTAAGGAATCCTGCTCTGTACGCAGCTTGCCAAACTCAGCATCGATAGCCGGACGAGTAGTAGATACCATCTGGTCGAATGCTTTGTTTGTGATATTCGGATCCTGCTGTACTGCTGACTGTACTTCTGCTGTCAGAGTGTAATATGGCTGCGCCGGTTCCTGTACTCCAGGTTCAACATACTTCTTGAAGTACAACCTAGCACCTCTGCTTGAGTTCAAATACCAGTCAACTAATGCGGACTGATAAGTGTGCCACTCTTCTTCTGTCATATACATCTTGACGGTCTTATCGTTGATCTGCATAACTCTCTTGTGAGGAAGAACGATATAATCCTGTCCCCAAGGTAATGTAAGGTTGATATCGACATAATCGCCCTCACGCATGCCTACTACCCAAGAGTTCACAACAATATCCACGTCACGCAAAGTATCATCGTATTTCTCAGCCATAACTAAGTCCCGAGTAATCGGGGTGCCTGGCTTTACGTTGATCTTAAAGTATTTTCCTACAATCTCGGATGGGTTCTGTACATAGGAATCTCCAACCAGTGAGGACGGAACACTGATAACCTGCAGGCCATTGTCCTGAATTACCTGTCCCGTAGTATCGTTGTCGTAATGATTACAATACTCCTCAGTTACGGTGTAACAGTCTACGCTAGGTCCTAATGCATCTAGTGTCGCTGTCAACTGAGAGATCTCTCCCTCGAACTTCTCCGTGATTGCCTTGGTTCTGAAATGCATAACAGTAGCCCAAATACCGGACACTAATATAGCAGTTCCAAGTACACCAAGAATTACCTTTACCTTGCCACTCATGTTAGCCTCCTTTTAAAGTAATTTGATACCAAGCACTAACATGATTAAGATGAAGAAGAAGTAATACCATGCGTGCTCCGTTTTCTTAGTCACCTGCGCTAGGCAAGTGCTGACTATGAGAGTAACGAACATATCACGCAAGACATTTGATAATGTAATTAACATATCTGCGCTAAGACTCTCACCTCATCTTTCTCCGGCAAGGTTTGAAATCCGTACGCATGCGTATAGATATCCTGCAAGGTTAGATATTTAGCATCTACGCAGGCGATACCATTTACTTTGGACCGGTTTACGAAATAAGCCACATTCTCCTCCAAAGTAAATGATGGATTGAAACTGAAGCGCCGGTAATTAAGCTGGTCTGCCCAAGTACCTGAAGAAATCCCTATATTAAATTTCTTTAAAGGTTCTTCGACTGCACGACACGCTATAGTGTAGGTATCTTTGCAATCACGGATTAAATATTTGTAAATACACAAACAATCCGTGACATCAGCTTCAAAATAATAAACATAAGATTTGTCATTAAGATACTGACTGAAGTATCTCTTGGAACCCTTCTCGGACTGGCTTCTATAACCTTCCGGTAAGATAGCATGTTTCCAAGACCAGTTGTTGACTTCCACTTCGTTGTTGCGGAAACCATATACTTCCCAGAACAGGTTGAGTATTGCTCCTCGTATCTCAGTCAACACCATATTAGAGTGGTGATGCTCCATACCTCTTTTTGTAATAGCTTTCTCAAGACCCGCTTTAACAACTTTAGCACCAGCGAGATGCTTTGTTATGAATTCTTTCACCTCGCTACAGTACTGTGTGGTGTCCTCAACTGGACCGACTCTCCAGTTGTTTCCAGACATTTCTACAATTGACAAGATGTATCCACCGGGATCTCCAACCACAAGAGCACAATTCGTCTTAGACGGATCAATAGCCACCACTACTTCACCTGTGTAATCTAAGCTTGGAACTGTATCTCCATGCTGGAATCCCCGGCTGGGTCCGTTAAAGAGTTTATACATCATCTAGCGGGCCCTCCAACTCTTATCGTGGAATCGGAGGCTAACTCTTGAAGTGCTAAAGACACTAGGTACAGCGCCTGATCATTCTTCGTAGTAGCTGTGAAATTAGTCACATCTCCGATAGTGTAACAAGCTTCTTCAGTACACGCTAAGTACGTGTTCATGTCGATAGGTAATTCGAGGATACTCGACTTCTCAGTTAGGTGCAATACGCCATCAGGGTCCATCCAAGTATTGTTTTTACGCGCGTCGATAAACCTATGCAAAAGCTTGATGTGTATAAGTAAACGGCTAAGCTCACCTACTTCGTCCAGCTTCAAATCATAATTGAAAGCAAGCTGCTCTTCAGGCAATAAGCTATCATAGAGATACTTAAATTCCTCAGGTGACATAGTCGATACTATCTTGTAATTCTCTTGGGAGTGAGGTGTGTTGAAATACTCCTTAAACTGCTCAAACATATCATTTCCTCCTTGTACTGAAAACTAGCTGCAAATACCCAAAACCAAACAACAGAGTAGCTACGATAAGAATGCACTCCGGAATTACGAGCAATTCCGGAAAGATTCCTACATGCCTGGCGATGTGTATAACAATAGCAATCAGTGCTGAAATAAGAGTGTTTTTATAACGCCTCTTTCTCTTAGTATTGTAGTCTATAGACATACACTGATACAGCAATACATAACAATATAAGAGATACAAGTGAGATTCCCAGTACGAAACGCAACACCTTTAACTTAGATGCGGAGTGGGATAACTCTGACTTTGTTTTCATCTCTAAATCATCATAGTATTTCACTGTCTGCCTCCCTTCCTATCCACGGCTATTGATAAACATTTGCAATTTGTCAATGTCCGGTGGGTATTGTGACATAATGTAATCGAGTTCGATCCAATCGTCGGGAGAACGGGCTAACGCACAAGCTTTTGCGTAAGCTACTCTGTAAGCAATATCTTTGTCATTCACCACAACAGTTTTCGGCTCGAATGACAATTCCTTCTCTAGTGTAATCCCGTATAAACGGGCAAGGCTCCGTTCAGCTTCCTCATAGTCGTGAAGACGATAGTTAAGCATATGTAGCCTAACTACGTCTCCACCCAACACATGGCAAGCACCGAAACAGGAGAAATAATTTTTGTCAGCACGGTAGGAGAAGGACTGACCGTGTTGCTCGTGATGAAACGGGCAAGGCTGCTTTGGATTTGCCCGTAAATCAACTTTAGGGTTTACATAGTCATGCCAATAATCTGGTATAGCTATCATTTTTTCCAAGCGACTTTTCATTTCTACCTCTCAATGATATATGAACTATCCCAGTTAGGTTTTAGAAACGTAACAACAAAATTTTTCGTACCAGCTACCTTGTGTACGCGTAAAATCACATCAGTAGGAACATCCACAGAGTCCTCTACACTACGCGTACGAGCTATCCAGAATAAGTGAGTCAAACTCTTACTATCATACACATCAGTGACTGACTCGTCTTTGTCACGCCAACTAGATGGCCATTGTACTCTTTTACACAACCAATCCGTCGCTGCGTGTACAGCATCCCCTGGCCCACATACTTTAATGCCTTCATTTACTTTCAGACTTTTGCCTGTTCTAAGTTTGATTGAAATCATAGCTCCATCTCCACTCCCAATAGTTTAAGAATATTATTTATCTTCACACATGCCGGTAGTTTACGTAGATCACAGGGAATATCCTTATAGCAACAATCTTGAAGGAAACATCTCATGTCTCCTGATTTTGAATATCCGTGTGCTCCATTTTCAAGCATAAGTTTATTCAGCAAATCCTCGAAATAATTCTCCCACGTATCGTACTGACTACCATTTGCTCCGTTGTTTTCAGGCTCCTCTACTTTCCCTGTTATGCCTTCGAATATTCCAGATTGCAAGAGTAGCCATTCAAATGATTCAGGTAACACAAAATTAATTTTCCCAAGCGTGTACTCTACTTGATACTTCGATAGAATCTGACCAAAAGCGGCTCCATCTGCTACGACATTATGATTATACAACAATGTTCCCATACGAAGAAATTTATCCTTACCGCCAATACTTACAGTATCTTTGAATATTTTTGATAAGAATGTGAAGCCAGATTTAGAATCCTCAGTGTATATAGGTAAGGTTGGATTTAAAGCCTCGGATTTACTGTAATACGGTACGTTCCAACGGTATTTACCAGATTCATGTATTGTGTATACAGCTCTAACAGAATAACGTGCTGTTATATGAGTTAAACTTCTACTAATAATTACTAGCCAACAACCGTTCTCCCGCGCTTTGTCTGCAAATTCAGCGGTGTGTGCCCAAGCTGCGTTTTCGTCTGCAAATAACACAAATCCTCTGTACGCACATAGCCAACTATCTATGTCAGCTTGAAGGTTAGGCGGTACCACTGCAATCTTTCTATCACATACATAATAGTGAATGTCATCTGATCTTTCTAGAATTTGCACCATGTGGCTTTTGCCTATACCTGACTTACCCTTAATTACAGATACACGACGATTGAGCGTTAAAGTATATTTAACTTTAGGTGATACTATCTGACATATCATATTTACAGTACTCCTCGAAAAATGTATCGTGATTGTTAATTAGTTTCCCAGACTGTACAGATATAAAGTCACAGTCGAAATCCCACAACATAGGTACAAAATCTGCTTCAAATATAACCTTGGTTTTAATTGGTACCTGACCAAGTACTTTGAAACAATTCTCACCCAACCAAGATAATGGTATGATTTTAGGTACAAGTCCTAAGTATGCCAGTATCACAATCTTAGCTCCACCTGAAATATACTTACCACTGAATCTACCAGTAACATCTGAATAGAATGCATCGGAGTAATCGTGCCTGACATTATCTATTTGCTCGACAATGGAAACTATAATCGGATCATCGAACCATGACACTTCATAATATCCGTCATAATATCCCTCAGGCTGTAATGTCACATCTTTTGGGTTAGGCTTAAAGTCCAAATATAACGGCATACATTACCTCCTATGCTAATTTATCAAGTAATCTTTTAATGACCATCTTTGCTACTTCCAAATCAGTAATTTTACTGACCTCACTATACAGATCAAATGTATCATATCTTTTAGATAAAATGGCTTCCAACGTCTTATCAGCTTCTTTATTGATTCTAACCTTCTCGGTGAAATCTATCATATAACACCACTCCCTCCTATTCCAACAGACCAAGTTCACGAAGTAAAACTTCCCTATCTCCTGTATAGTTATCACGAATGGACGGTGGTACTTCACTCCACAAAGCATCAATCTTAGAGGTGTCTTCCAGCATTGGACGTAACAAGTGATACTGATTCACAACCTGCGACTTCAAGAAATCATACATGGGTAGCGGGTCTTCTGTTCTATCAAATTCCTCTAATGCAAGGTAATAATCTTCCTTATTATCATTCATGATAATTACAGGAGGGTGATTACGTGATACAAGAAGGTAATTCAAAAGCCATCTCCCTACTCTCCCATTACCATCAGCGAATGGATGGATTGACTCAAATAAACAGTGGAACACAGCTGCAAGCTTTAGTGTATCTGAGTCTTTCTTCTCTTCCAATAACTCACACAGCTCTGTGACCTGAGATTCAACTTCTGCTGGCTCAGTTCCGGTATCACATACACCAATACAATAATCGTGCTTCTTGTATTGTCCAGCGCGCTCACCGTTATCATGATACCTGTGTTTGTCGATAGATGCTTTGAGCAGAATCTCATGTGACTTCTTGATAAACCATGGAGTGATCTTCTGTCCGTCTTTTAAAGCGTTATTGTAAAAGTCAGCGAGTGTTCTGTTGTTGAGCACAGAGAATAAATCTCGAATATCTCCAGTGTACCCAGCCACATACTCGTTTTCCAGTAATTCATGCGTTCTGTGATACGACACATTAATTCCCTCAATCTTGGAAATCTCGGAAGTGAGAACAGTAAGTAAGTTCCCGGAGAATATGTTTGCAGGTAATTTAGCTTTTTGCCATTTCTGAACAATCTCTTCGTATGTCATATGATCTCCTTTCCTACACAAAATTCATTTGAATGTTTGAAACTGAAAATTTCATCTGATGTGAGCAATAACTTACGTCCGCACTCCGGACAAGTAAACTCATACAGACTATCGAATATATGGTGTATCTCTGCACCTTGCTTATGAGCGCACCAAAGCGTATTGAGCACGCCTATAGTATTTAAATTAACGTTGGTAACTCTGAATAACTTATAGGCTGTCTCTGGTAGCATAAAAGTACCATCATAAAGTTTTAGCAAAGATCCCATCTTAGTTTGATTTACAGCGTCAATTACGTTAGTACTCGCAGGTGCTACTCTATCTGTAATATACTGTAGAAACTCATAAACATTCTCTTCTGTGAACTCGTAGGTACGTATTATTCTGGGCAATGTCTGTGCACTTAAACCTAGTCTCTGGCTAATAGCGCTAGCGGACAAACTTTCACCTTGATAATTGTAGGAGATTGGCTTTCTACGAGCATGCTTATCCATCTCTCTCAACACAGCTTCCGCGTCTTCCCGACTAAGACCTTTTAGTCGGCGGTCTATTACGGATACGTGCGACTCCAAGTAATAAGCTATACCAGCACAATTAAGTACCATATCTCGGAAGGCATATACCTTTCCTGTAGTACTAAATGCTAAATCTACAGTCCTACTAACATCACCTTCTAAACTGTGCACAACTCTATAGAAACGGACGACGTCAGTATTGAGTATCCGTAGTACGCAATATGCGTTAGTTGCCTTTCCGTGATAAAGTATCGTAGTATCTCGACACCATATATGAGCATCTAACAGCTCTGACACATCTTCACCAGCTGGAATACCGTGTAACCACTGACACACTAAAGTACGCTTACTACCTACTGTCTCTGAAATAGTACTTATATCTAACTCACGATTATGATATATGTACGTTTTAACAGCACGTAAAGTATTTTTATCAAACTGCCTCAGCACGGCTTCAGCTTCAGCACGGCTTATCCCTTTGGTACGATTCCACACAATACTTTCTGTAACTCCAAGATAATAGGCGATACCTCTGCGATTCAAGACTTTCCCTCGAAACGTAAATACAGTACCAATTGTATCGAAGTTCGAATCAATAGCTTCACTGGTGTCTCCAGTCAAATGACTAACTATATTATAAAAATCTACAACATCTGCGTCTATACCTGACAGCACACGATATGCCTTGGTCTGTTCCCCATGATATAGGATATCAGCATCTCTACACCAAAGTTTAGCAGTTATCACTTGTGTAATATCTGTATATGCTTTATATGGCTTTAACCATTCATACACTGTTGGAGTAGCAACTCCGATCTCCTCAGCAATACTTCTTGTAAAAGAAAGTTTACCATTGTACACATATAACTGCTCCGCTTTGCTCTTAATCCCAGTAGCATATAATTTTTGGTAACGTGTATCTAATTGTTCTTTAACATCAGATATCGCATCACACGCTCTAAGCCAGTTGCGCATAGTAGCTATACTGATATTTGGGTAATGCTTAAGTATAGCACTAGGTCGTAACATCTCTCCGTTGTAATTGTAAGTGTTAGCCATATTCTTCTCCTATCATCGTAGGTTATTATTGTACTTATCTGCCAGTCGCTGCTGGTAAGTACTGTTGTTAGTTGGGTCATACTCTGGGACATAGTCAGAGTCTCTTAACTTTCCACGTTCAGCTATGAATCTCAAAGCTGTGCCTAAATTGATCTTCTGTGTCTTACATACATCCGCTAAGTTTACCTCAGGATGTATCTCATATATCTTGCATAAAGTAGATAATCCTTTATACTGTGAGACCTCAGCAGCGTAGCGTAATTTATCGAGTAGTAACTGATAACGTACTTGGTGTCCAGACATGTGAACTCGAGCACGTTCAGCATCACGCCAATCTGTACCAACCCTAGTACCAGGTAACTGGTGTGCAGCTATCTGCCTGTATACTGCTGCTAGTGGATTTTCAACTCTGAAATCGTTGATAAAGTTACCGACTAAATCTAAAACGAACATATCGTTGAAGTTAGCAACAGACATACATCTCCCTATCTGTTGCGTGTACTTAACGGGCGAGCTTGTTTTTCTCTGCATCACTATTCCAGTTAAATCGTCAAAATGATGTCCTTGTGACATCATATCCACACACAGAAAGGCATCGACAGCGTTCGGCCTCTTATGCAAAGATTGAATATACTTTTGATTTTTTGGATGCTTTGATGTAATCGGAATTATATTAATCTCAAAACCTGGATATACACTATTTAATGCTTCCTTCCAATCCTTAACACCTACTTCATCTACCGTTTTAATGTCTGGATAATACACAATGTATTTAGCGTAATTGTTATCAAGCTGTCCTGACACCGTAAGCGCATAGCGTAATAAGGCATCTAGATTATCTGGGTCTTTCAGAATACGTTTATCTTCGTCAGATGCCCACTGCATTAACTCCTCAGAAGGCGGCGTTACGTCTGCAGCAATATACCAGGGCAACTGAATTAATCCGTCACTTACCGCGTCCCCTAATGTGTATGGAAATACACTACACTCATTAAAGAACTGCTCCGTAACTGAGATACCATCAGCTCTCACATCCGTAGCTGTACCGCCTACCACTTTGATTCCTTGTTTAATACAGTAGGAGACGATAGGATCCCATTTCTCCCTAACTGTTTTAGCGCCCATGCGGTGACTTTCATCAAAGATGAGAATATCGATATCCTTATCTTCAAGATACGTTATAACAGAGCTCGCTGCTGTTCTAAAGAGTTTCTGATAGGACATGAGCAGGACATCTTTACCATCAGTCTCAGTCTTAATTTTGTTCTTAATATCATCAGTGTCGTAGAAGTATAGCACAGTTTCATCTGGATGCACCCTGATATATCGTAGAAATATCGTAGTTTTACCCATTCCAGTGCAGCGCTCTACATTACACAGTTTTCTCTTATTTAATAGCCGACACATATCATCGTATGTAGCGTCCTGAACTTCTTTTAATCTTATCTCCCGCTGTAACATAGTACAATCTCCTTCTTTTTCTGACGCAGAGGAGGTTATCCTCCTCTGCTTATTTTATAACTACTGCGCCTTTGTTCTTGACACATTGGTTACCTGTACAGATCTCTCTATACCTGGTTTAGGGATAAACCAAATACAACTGAAAGCTGGCTGTATAGGTTTAAGTGCTAAACAACTTTTATCGTTAGATACATGTAATACTTCAAACACAGCATCCATATTGGTTGCATATTCTGATACTACTGCGTCAGTACCAAAAATTACTCCAAGAAACTTAGGCTCTGATACTTCCAGCTTTCCCTTAAGTATCGGAGTATTCTGTCCGTAAAAAGCTGTAGCATCTACTTCTACACCATCCGGCAAAGTAAGAGTAGCTCTTGCCTTTACAGGCTGACCCTCCACATTACTAGTTAACCAGTCTAAAGCAATATCCCTGTATTCTTTATTAGTGGAAACAACCTGTACATAATTTTTAGCCATTACATATCTATTTGGACGTAATCTGAATTTTAACATAACTTGCATCTCCTCTTATTTGTAATATTGGTTACTCATACGAGAATGCACATGTTCACTAATGTCTGGCTTGTGCGAGCACAGGGGGGGGGGGATTTATAAAACTACTTACCATCGTCTACAGATAGTTTAATTAAAACATTTACTGCTGTATAAGCAGATACACCAAGCACTAGAGCTACTACAGCTATACCTACTGGAGTACCAAGAGTGCCATAGAAAGCAACGTTGTTAACGCCACGGAACTGCTCGGATACAGTACCATTATAGTTATAAATGCAAAAAGCAATCGCCGATAATGATAACACCAAAGACAATGCAGAATAGACTTTAACTTTCTTCAGCATCAGAACTCGTCTCCTTTCTTAATAGAGTTTCTGCGTACATTATTGTACCATTTGTCCTGTACCTCACACCCCACACAATCATTTCACCCACCTCTGATGGGACGTACCTAGGTATGACTTGTACATCTATACCGTCCCAGGTAGCTTTACCTCCAGTCATTACGGTAATGCGAGAATCCGAATCCAGAATCTCTAAAGTAAATTCCTGAGGCTCTATCTCTATAGCTGTAGTTCGATAAAACTTATCTTCATATCTTCCAAGCGCCATCGATATAGTATCTGAATAAAAAGTTACCACAGCGTAGATTGTAGACGACACCACTAACAAGCTTATAAGTAAAGTTATAATCTTAGTTAACGGCTTCATCATTCTGAATACTTTAATCATTCAACACCTTCCGTATGTATTTCGGAGTTCTATAGTTCCACTCTGATAATTTAATACCAGAGTTCCTGCTAGCTGCATGTATTATAGTACCGTTACCTATATACATAGCAACATGGTTTACAGTACCTTCTACGTTAGCGTAGAATATCAAATCTCCTGGTTTCATCTCAAGGGAGCTTATCTTACTTCCACTGTAACACTGTTCGTAAGAGACACGTGGGAGCGTTATATCTGCGACACGCTTGTATACGTACTTAACGAACCCTGAACAGTCTGCTCCTGTGTACGGATCATTACCTCCCCACACATACGCATTCCCAAGAAACTGCATTGCGTACGTCACTATATTCTGCCTAACAGATGAATAAGAAGATACATCATAGGTAGGATTAGCAGTATCTAACCCATAACACAATTTAATACAGTCATTGACCTGTATATAACCGGTTCCACCGTCTAGATCAATCTGTACCCAGTTACCATCATCAGCCATCACTGTGTATGTTCTGCCAGCAGTAGGTTTCTCCCAAACTTTGGAAGTGGTATTCTTACTGGAGTACACAGTCGTCGGAGATAATACATAAACACGCTTTGTCGATAAAGAGTTAGCTAACTGCATATCTGTCGATACGTAGTCCTTCATTATGTAGCCACTAACTCCTCCAGATCTAACAGCGTACCACTTATCTCCAGTTGACAATATCTCCACAGCTCCATTGTTCTGTATAAGACCTACTACTTTGCTGGAACTTGATGGCTGTTGACGAATATTACAATACTTTGGACACTGAACAACTCCGAGATTATCGTACTGATCGGTTACTGGCTCGTATGCATTATCCGCAAAAGATGTAATACTACATATAAGCGTCAGCACTACTGCCAGTAATCCGACACGTAATCTCATTACTTCTTGCTCCGGATATACCGCACAGCATTTGTTGCCCTGCCATCTTTCCTGATCACAGTAAAACTCTGATCAGCACAAGCTTCCTTGTATATTGATAGTATAGCGCTCTTCAGGTCATCTACATTAGCAACCTCAAAGCAAGATAAAGCGTCAATATCGTAATTGCCTTTCATCTGTCTCTTGAGTTCCCACTGCATCTTCTCTTCTTCACTATATATGCAATCCACGATAGCCCTTGATAGTTCATTCATATAAAAATCACCATGCTCTTTAAAAGCACTCCAAAGGTTATCTTCGGTAAGCTTGCCATCTGCTCTGCACCCTAAGATAATTCCAAACAAATCTCTGCACGCTCTCGCTTTTTCAGTAGACTTTGTAACACCGCTGAGGGTCAATGCCTTAAGCGCACATAATACTTTGTACGAACACTGAACATCTTCTCCTTTTAATTTAAGGATGCCATCTTTAGGTTCGGTCTCATTATACAATGATGTATATAAATTACCAAATACCATATACGTACCAAACGGCTGCTGGTCTATCTCCGACAAATCAACAGGTTTGTACTTATCTGGAGCACCATCTAAGTGTCTAGGCTTAGATAGCATCTCCTGTATCCGACTTGTGAACTCCGTGTCAAACTGTTTACCGTTCGACGTCACTCTGTCCTGTACACGGAAATCAGTAATCATGAAAATCTCCTTTCAGCACCTAAACCTCTTGCGGTGCGTTCTGATAAAAATAACAAAATCCTAATCTGGTATCAATAACAGTAGTACCAAATCCTTCTGTTCCACGTTTCTTCGGCTGAGACACTCTCATCTTTTGCTGAGCCTCCATAGTTGCCGTTCGAGTTAATGCCAAGTTCTGGTCTGTATGCTTATAAACAACAATACCACCTTGTGCCATCTCCGGAGTGATCTCCTTGTCAGCCTTACCAGCAGCAATACCTTCCCTGTTCAGCTGTGAAACTGCCAATCCACACTTTCGAGTAGAACGCATATAGTGTTTCATCTTTCGATAAGATTCTGCGATAACCTGATAATCGAGCTTCTCCTTGTGGTACTTATCTGGTTTCTGCATAATAAGTCCCATGTAGTCTACAATTACCAAGTCGAATGGTCCGAATAATTTATCGTCTTTTCTGAACACCTGTTCGAGGGTTTCATAGTAAAGATCAGTATTGATGATTTTTATCTTACCATACTTCCCTGATTCGAATAAATCAATTCTTGCTGCTGTAACTTTGTCCTGAAGCTCAGGAGGCACTCTATTGAACTGGATCATTCCACTACTTATCTGTATATTATACAGAGTAAATACATGACGAGCAACTAGCATAGATATTGCTTCTGCTTCTGTCTGCTCTAGCTGATAGTACACAACATTCTTCTTGTAGAGTACCGCTGTTCTATACGCCATTACTCCGAGTGCGAAACGTGTTTTACCTGTACCAGGCTGGGCTTCGACACTGAACAGCTGAGTCGTGTAAACTCCACTTATATCATCGTCAATTATTCTTATCCCAGTATCTGTTACGAAATTAAAATCGGTTGTCCCTACTTCCCTTAAAGCTACATCTTCCAGCTGGTCGATATGTTCCTTACTGTATATGTCGCGCAATAAGATAAGCCTGTCAAGCGCATAGTCTACGGTAGCCTGCGAGTTATCACTAGATGAAAGTACTTCATACGCTTTACCTAGTTCCTCTACTGTGCGCTCACTAAGCCGCTGTGACATGTATGCGTCTGCGGCCACAGGGAAGTCCTGAATATCTGAAGAATAAGATTCTAATATACTGAATTCATTCTGCAGATACTCTGTTGCTACCTGATAAGCACTCTCGAGACCAGTTGGTTCATCGTAACTCAAGTTGTCTGTTCCCGGGAGTTTTACTCTTGTTTCTATCAATATTTTACGTAGTTCTGTAGATAGGTATACGGAGAAGTACTGAGATTTCATTGGTACTCCCAATCTTGCACAGTACTCACAATATAATCTCATGATGAAGTCTTCTCCCTTGAATTCGAAAGAAGGAAAAGTATCTACAAACCACAAGATATAACCTACTCTACGACCATCGTCTTTTGTGTCTCTGCTTATGAAATGACTGAAGATATCATGCATCGAAAACTATTCCTCTTTCCCGAGCGAATTCATTTACTGCTTCTTTAGCTAAAGCATCGGCTTCATGATTACCCACCGCTCCACCTTCGGAAACAGACTTGTGAGCGTTAACATGATGGAAACTTATTTTATACGTTTCCATATACGTACGCATAGTGTCTCTGTACAAAAGTGTCTGCGGTCTATTAGCTTTCTGTTTTCCAGTAACCCAATCTTCCACACCATTCTGGTCGTAGTAGATATCGATCTCGTTATATTCCGGAAACTCCTTGTCGATGAAGTCCATAAAGCCAAGTACAGCGCACAGCTCTCCAGCAATATTCCACATAGCTGCCCAATCCGAGTTGTTATCGGCCCACTTCATTCTTACCGGTTCTGCTACCCCCTCGAATAACGCAAATATACCACAACCATAAATACCTCCTTTGGTTGTCTTTCTAAACGAACCGTCGGTATAAATTGTACACCGCATATGTCATACCTCCTTGCTGGACCAGCTATTAACTTCAATTGTTGTTAACGCTCCAGACCCTTTCATATTTTTCAGCGAACCTTTTTGATCAGCTGCACTTAGATAGCTCCAGTTGCCTTCATAGAGTAGGATAGTGGAATTACCTCTACGCACTCTCCTTGATATAAGTAAAGCTGCTGAGTCAAATACATCGTAATTCAAGATAGCCGGGATATAAGCGAATAGATACGGTACTGAGTATAAATCCAATATATTATCCGCATCGAGTGATTTGTTCTTCCCGTACTCTAAGTCCAGCATCATACGCTTAATCTCAAGCAGATCGTATAAAGGGAATACTGGAATATTTCTTCTGAATAACTCCTGTATTGCACTGTACGCCATAACACTCTTACCTGTCTGCTGTGGTGAACAGATTAGTGTATTTTTACACTTATACCGCAAGGATGTTATCTGTGAGTACAAGTCTCCCATATAAGCACGGTATGCAGGTCCCATAGACGATGGAAGCATTAGCGGGTCGAATCTAATACCTCTATAAGTTTCTGGTATTTCCAAACACACAACATCTGCGAATAAATCACTTTCCCGTGTTTTGCAATCACATGGACTTCCATCGAGCAGAACTCCGGTTCCTCCGCATTTAGGACAATATGACATCGTGACCTCCTATGTTACGTTCTTTCTCTGGAAATAAAGATAAAATCTTATCGGCCTTAAGCTCCCCTTCCAGGTGGTCCGGAGGAAATGCTGTGTTATCGTGAATCTTACTATATAATGATATGAGTTCTGTTGTGTTTAAATCTCTTCCCTGATAGTCTTTAATTTCTTCAAACATAGTTGAATCTCCTATCTTAAATATTTGTATTTCGCAGAACAGGCACATCTTAACTCTCGTAACATATTACTTGTAAGTTCAGGTACCATATAACGCCCTTCTGCGCATCTAAGTATCGGCGCATCTTTTGTAAGCTGGTTCAACACTAACACTTCTCGCAGATCGGGCGACACATGTTTAATAATATAGTCGTCTCCGCCATAGAGGTAATCCCTTATGTCGCAGATTTGATCAAGTGATAATGTAGTGCTTTCAGCTAGAAACCAATACTGTTTTTCTAGATTCTCGGTGCTGTAAATATCTAACATAAAACTGTCTTTAAATCTCGTCCTAACATGTAAGCTTTTCGGATAGTTCCAGCTTTATCTTCATATAACTCACACAGTAACTCCAATTCACCTGCCGTAAGCTTCCTGTCTGGTAAATTCACAATTACTTCGTTGCATTTTAGTCTTACGTACTTCAGGCAGTTGTCTGGTATTTCCTCGGATAAATCGACAACCAATTTATCCCACTTACAGCTTGCAATGTACAAGTGAACACTCTTATCGTTTAGCCAACGGTATGGTACAACATAAGTGTCCTTGTCAGCTACTTCCCGGTTACCTATATGCAGAACCATTCTTATCCTCCCACACACTACCGTAGTATAAGTACTGCGCTAATACAGATACGGACTCAGTGATACCTAATTGATCCAATACGAGAAGAATAATAAACATCTTCTTAACGGTGCACATATCCACACCGTCCAGCCCGAGAACTAGCTGAGGAATGGTATTCTTGCTCAGGTAATACTCATCCTCATTCTGGAAATATCTAAGGATTGTCTGCAATGCTACCTTACCTAATCCTAAATACTTTACAGAGCTGAGAGTAATCGGAATAGAGTGGTGGTACATACCGTTCTGGAATAAGAAGGAAACAGTCTTTGTACACTCTAAAATCTGCTGTAATAAGTTTTGAATGTTATCGGCTAAGTTGATATTCTCAGACTGCAGATCATAAAGCGTCTTACCTTCGATACGCATACCGTAAGCGGTCTCCAATTTACGAATAGCATTCTGGATAACTTTCTTCGTATCTGGTTCGTCATACTCAATCTTGAGTACTGTTTCAAAAGCAAGCACAGCAGTACTCAAATCCACCATGTTACCTAACATAATATATCCTCCATTATTTTAGTATTCCGTCTATTTGTCTATTTACGAGCCACTCGAGTTTCTTCACTCTTTCTTTTGGGAACTTCTCACATCCGTCATACTTGAACTCATATCCCTTGAGATTGATCAATATACTACGAAGATGTGGAGTCAACATACTTTTAGCTGACCTAATCCAGTCACCACCTATACGTGGTCCCTGACTCTCTAGATACTTATCTATATCTTCGAAATCAGACTTCATAGCGTAAGGGAGTAACGATAAGTTATTATCATATATTGGAGCCATCTTTGTCAGTTCAAAAGTATCATTGTCTATTAACATCCCGTGATTCCCAGCGTGCCTATCTGCATTGAATGTAACAGCATCAGCTACTATCATTGCTCTGAATAAATCACCGCTCCCATACTCGTTATAGTAATCTAAAGCGGTTAGGTCTGGGTTGTCACATAAAGAGCTATAGGGCACTAGACCTAAATGCTCTGTTGTAAAGATACGACACTTGGAAGCTACCTTACTGTGAAGTTTTACCAAGTCGTACTGAACAGATCTACCATCCGTAATTATATTATACAATTCACTGGATAGATACTCTCCGTATGGCTCAAGTCCTGAATTGGCAAATCCGTCAGTTCCGCGTTTGTACATCACAAGGCTCCCATCGTACTCCCTAGTGATGCATTTAGAGTATGCTCCGTTAGTTCCGAACTCGGGTGTGGTTAATGAAAATTCCTGTCCGTATATACCCACTCCTTCAAAAGCTAACTTAGCTATAACTTCATCGAACTCATTGGTATACAAGGATACGCGTTCCCATGTAATATCTTCATCTTCTCGCTTCACCCAAAGAGTGTCGTTTACGGAAGTACAGTGCGTGACTCGGATAAACCCTTCTATCGTATCACACCCACACTGAACCATCAACTCCTTTATATGCTGACGATGCTTAGCTGCTTGACGATGTTCTAGCCACTTGTGCACATTCCCTAACTCAAACGGAGTAATCTTGTATAGCTCCACTCCAGTGGCAATCTTGTTTCCGTATCGCTCTACTAACTCAAACTTACCAATGAGCAAGTTCTTGTTCATTAAATGATACTTCATACAAGCCTCCCTCCAGACGCTGCATATCCCTCTACCACAACACGCATGAGTGGAATTACTTCAGGTGTCGGCTCGAACTCATGATCTTCGTAATAACTGAAAGCTTCAGTAGCTATGATGTTTCTGATTTTCATAGCTCCCTCAATCAGTCCTTGTTTCATGACTTCTGACAGATTCACCATTTTGATATCAGCTGTCTGTATAGACAGAACAGACCTGATCATGTCAGTCATAGTCACAGAAGCCATAGCATCATTGATCTGCTCCTCCGCCATTATCGCCTGTAAACCTCGGAGGCACGCCACGAGTTCTGGCATCTTTGATACGGGCACCGGCTGCCTGCTGTCGCTCTTTAAGATCTTTAACACGTAATTCAGCATCTCGATACAGTTTAGATATCGCATTGTATTCGCTCCTTTCAAGTATTAGTACACCTGCCAGCACTATTACTGCCAGTAGACAGCCTTGCCACTTTAAAATGTGCGGGAAGTGCAAAACAGTGAATACTATTTCCATTACAGTTATACCACTAGCAAAGATTATAGTTGGCACTAAGTTCTTTCCAGTTGGCATTAGGGCTTGGTCAACAACGACCTTAACCATTTCCCTAATAAATTTAATCATAAGTCACCTCCACACATTCTTAGCACTCATGTACTACAGAACGTGCGCCAAGTGGCGCAGGCGACTATCGCTCAGGCTTACGCTCATTAACATCCTCACCGCGATACTGCACGATTACTTTCTTAGTTTTCTTATCCTGCCGTAAAGTGATTCCGATAGCCTTGAGCTGCGTACGCATTTCATCTGTATTTATAACATCCTGCTCTAAGTCAAACTGAAGATCTCCAAAGAATATCCTCAGAGTATCATCGTCGACATGAGCATACCCAACACTATCTAGCCCACGGAAGTTAATATCTCCTGCGTAGTCCATAATAGAACCATCCTTTGGATTGATATTCTTCTTAATAAGTGCTATTACTTGCATAGGGTCATTCTGCATAGTATTGACATGGTAAAACACTCCACACATTAGAATGAATACTAACGTGGTGAGTACTATCTTTAGTTTCACTCTGACCACCCCTCAATCTCTTGTAATCTTTTCTCGAACTCTGCATCTGAGATTGATTGCTCATATGCCATCTGCTTGTCCAGATAATACAAATCGGTTACTGCTGCACATATAGTTATGAATATAGCTATTCCTAAGCCTATAACCATTCCCTCAAGGTATCTATCTAGGCACTCGCTCCAGTGTTCCATTTTCATAGATAAAAACATCTCCATGTATTGTTACCTCTAACGTATCTTCATACATAGACGGTATCTCGCATACAACATCCTCACCGAACAACAATTTGGCTAGACGTATAATTTCTTCTCTTGTGTCTACACCTACTTGGTGTTGAACAATATACCCACCCTCAGCTGGCCTTAACGTTACTGGTATATTGTCCCTGTCAAGATAGATGTAGTAATCGCCAAGAGCATCTGTCCCGCTTTTATACGGTTGTGTGGTAGCATCAATACCTAAGCGGGACAAGCTGCTCTCCAAAGGAGAAACTGAATGGATTTCAAGTAAACCGTGAACCGCTGGATTTTTAATAACTACACAAGCTAGCACCCCAGTGCTAAGGATAATCGCAGCACTGGCAAGCATTATTCTTCCTTTAATCATCGCAACACCTCACTATTTACTAGGAGACACTCTCCTACCATTATATGGTTTAACCCGGTTCGTTTTTGTCAAATCACCACGGTTATTCTGGACACTCCGAGCAGTCCTCCGGCACTTCTCCGTCAATGCCTATAATAGTGTACACATTGCTACCATAGTCGAGTGGTAGTAAAAGGATACCATCCGAGTACACTTGATGAATGTATTTCTTCTCTCCAACAGTAACCTCCTGCCAGCCGTCTGCTGGGGTTGTCCAGTCAGGCTGTACATCCCCTTTGGCACAAGTCAACTCCGAATACTCAGCATCGGCTTCGACGTACATACACGGCTTACCGTACGCAGTATCTATTACAGCTTCCACAGTCTCAGCTACGGTTTCCACATTACTCGGAGTTGCTATGCTAACTGTAGTCTTCTGCGGAGAACATGCAGTTAGGGCTAGCACTGGAAACAATATCAGACATCTTTTCATTTAACCACCTCTTAGTAAGTTACTTCTAACTCTTGACCGTCTTTGACAATAATTGCCTTATGCGGAGTTATCTCTAATACATCATATGGTTCTGTGATATCTGGAAATTGCTCTGCTAATTTCTCAGCAATAAAAGCTAACTCCTCTTCGGAGAACCCAGGACCATCTCCTTCTGGAGGTTCAACTTCAGCGTAAGCACTCTCCACATCTATCTTTGTTTCTCTCACATCGTCTTCACCTTTAGGTAGGAATTTAGATACGATTATTCCAGTACCGACAAGAACTGCGAGTATGATAGATATAATGGCTATCTTTTTCTTCATACTACTCCTTTCCAATAGTCCATACATGTTTGACGTAACTATTCATTTTCTGTCTCGAGTACTCCATATTTAGCTGAGCCTCACCTCTGGCATTGGGGTTATTTATGAGATAGTTTCCTTCATCCGTAACTCCTCGTATACAAATGATGTGTCCTCCAGTAGAGAATCTATCAGGCTCGACTCCAGGTACTATAGAAGCTACAGCGACTTTGCCTGACCGCAACTCAGTATCAATTAAATCCCAGTTCATACCTGCATCTCTACCTACACATCCATACACAGGAGGTACACCAGTAAACGCTCCCCATCCGATACCAGAGTTTGATGTGTGATATTTACCAGCACCGTCCTCCAGTATCTTTTGAGGTGTAATCTCTTGCTCGGTAAGGTAGGATATAGCCATAGCTAACGATGTGTAACCACACCCTGAGCTAGCTATGTTGATTCCTCCAGCTAAGCCACTTGGCCAATACGCTCCCCACACAGGATCTCCTTGTAGATACAATGGAACCTTTGGCCCTTTATCTCCATACATGTAACGCCCCTCTACTTTTGGAGGTGGAGTTGTTTCTTCTGCTGGTTTCTTATCTTGAGACGCTAGGTCCTGATCTAACGTAGCTTGCTGTTGCAGCTTAATGAATCTCTGCGTGTAAGTACCGTCAATGGTTGTAATGTATTTACCTTGTATAGAATCCATGTCAGCTCTGAGAGTTGAAAATGCAAAACCTACAACAGCTAACATGGAACCTATTCCAAATAAAAGTATTTTTGTTTTATTCATTATTTCTTCTTATACACATCTGTAGCGATTCCGTTCTCGTTATTACTTAATACAAACAGATAATCCCCGTATGTGATACGAGTACCGTCTTCGCTTATCTTAAATATGCCAAGAGCTGTATCGCCAGATATCTCATACTTGTAATTAAGTAGGTCGCACAGAGCATCATCAGTTCCCCATACTTCTCTTACCTTGTCTATAATACTCTCAAAAGTATCAGCTATTTCATCGCCATCGAACAGTACATAATCAACCAACCCGTAGGACTCATTCATGTTTACATATCCAGGCACTACCGGTTGCGGGTTATTCTGATTGAATCCGTAATGTACTACTCCTACAGACTCTACCTCCTCAAAGTCTCCCTCTTCAATAACCGGAGTGGTTTCATGCTCACCGTCTTCCAGTATTCTGAAAGTCGAGCTGTAAGTGTCTCCACTCTTTTCGATAACCACTCTACCTCTAGCGCCCGGAAGATACACATTGAATTCGAGTGATTCTCCTGGAACCTTAACACATGTTTCAGTATCTGATCCATACGCTACAAAATACTCATACCCAGCTTCGGTAATAAGCTCGTAGGGTTCTTGTAACGGGCGTAAGTAATCACCAAATACCTCGATACACATATCTCTTATATCTTCAGCAAAAGTAGAACATATAGTGGTATCACTGTACAGAGTGTCACGCTCTTTTCCTTCAGCCTCCATTACATGAGATACTGGAGATTCTGGTACTTTATATTTTATTGTCTCCTCTTCTGTATATTCAGACGGAAATTCTTGAGGTTCGTTCTTCGGTTTAGGAATCTTCCATACTATGATTCCAACAGCTAAGATAATACCGAATATGGCTGCTAGTATTCCTAGTTTCTTTCCCATACAATCCTCCTATTTAAAATAAGCGTCAATACCGTCTACAATACCTTGCGCCGCTTCCTGAATATGAGTGTCAGCAAAATCAGCCATCTCCTTAGATTGCACGCCGTATAACTCGATGTAAGCTGTTGGTATCGTTGAGTAACTATATCCCGTAAGCACACCGTTCCTGTTCGTGAACTTCTCCATGCCAAGAGTTGTCTCAAGTGCGTTCTCGATAGTTGTACCGAGCTTCTCACTCTGTGCTGCATGCTTGGAGTAGTTCGGGTGTGCTGCCATCTTAGCTGACGGTCTATACCAACCCGGTCCGTACGTCTTTGCATCAATGTGGATTGCTACGTGAATATCCGCACTGTTATTTGCCCATACAGATCTTGCGGAGTTCTCGAAGTTATTGACTAAACTCTCTCTGGCCATGATAACCGCATAACCTTTCTCGAGTAACTTATCCTTTGCAGTATTAGCTACATCGAGCACGTACTGAGCTTCAGATACCTGCTTACCACTGCTCGTTTTATATGCTGTACCACCTGTGTGTCCTGCATTAGAACTTCCACTATATTGGTTTGCTAAATCGGATACGGGGTCTTTCGGTACTGTTGACGCTAAAGCTGAACCGTCTCCATGTCCAGGATTCAAGAATACTGTATGTCCGTTAAAGTTACTCGGTACATACTTATTCAATGACTCCGGATGTTTCATCTCAGCATTGGCGAACTGCCAAGTATCGTCCCATTTGATCTGATGTGTACCAGCAGACTCTTGACCACCTGTGTTTACATCTGTACCGCCCACGAACTCAGTATCGTTCGCTAGAACTCCGAATCGTCTGTACTTATAACCCTTAGATGTTAATACAGATTCTGCATACGGCGCTATCTTCATATCTTCTCCGTGGTTAGACATCTCTATAAACATATCTTGCCCGTCAGATGTTTTGCCTAAAAACATGAGTACATGTTTGCCTGTCTTGTTAGCGATATCTCCAGGCACCATCTCATTGAAACTTATGTCGAAAAACTCTTCTTTATTAAGCCCATCAGTATTTGTTGCGGCCATCTCTAGACCAGCTATTGCATAACAGTGTTTTATAAAGAACGAGCAGTCCAAATACAAAGGGTCTTGTAGGCTATAAATAGCCTGAGTTTTATAAGTGTAAGGCGGTGCTCCGGGATACTTCTCGTGATCACACGCTACAAGACACTTATCAGGTGTCTCTCCCTGCCAGTCACGTAGCTGGTGGTAAATGACTCCCTTATTCAGACAGTCTATGCCCTCAAGTAAGATAGCTTTTCTTGTCTCACTACCTTTAGCGCCTTTGACCCAAGCTTCCCAAGCTGCAGCGTTTGTATCGTTCGGAGCAGCTACACTACCGCCAGATTGTTGTGAGCTATCTTTGCCACTATCTCCAGTTGTCACAGTGTCTTTTAGTTTTACATACTTTTGAATATAACTACCGTTAATAGTAGCCAGATACTTGCTCTGTATTTCTTCTGTGTCCACGTACATAGTTGTGAACGAAAAAGCAGCTACGGCAATTAAAGCACATATTGCTATCAGAAGTATCTTAGTCTTGTTCATTACTTATAACAAACTCCTTACCGTCCTTAACGAATATTATTACATCTTCTGATACCGAAGTTACGCTATACGGCTCTGTAAGATTCGGATATTCTTCCAGTATCTTGTTAATTACTGCCTGCTCTACTTCGGTCTTAGATGTAGTAAAAGCTTTCTTGTCGTTGCACAGGAGATCGTAGGTTAAGCCATTGCCGGTACAAATAATGACATATCCGAATTGACGTGGCTCAATATCGACAAACTCTACATCTGTCTTGTTATTTATTTCCCAGGTCTCGATTATAGCATCTATCTCACTTTGTTCCCATCCACATAACTCATCGTATGTTTCGTACATAATATCCTCTGGTGAGATGTGAACCGTTTTACTAACGCCGTCCACTTTATACAGTACTTTCAAAGTTTTAGCCTGCCGTCGTATATCCTCTATAAGGGCTCCTTCTGGAAGTAATGTAGATAGTTTCTCCATGTCATACAGCCCGTCTGCTACGGAAGGTGTTGCTACCTGAGTTGCCTCTGATGTTTCGGATGTCTCTATAGTACAAGCAACTAAAGTACAGGCAAAGCAAAAAGCTAGCAGAATACTTATACTATCCTGCAAGTAATCCTTAATGTCCTTCGTCATACCAGATATCTCCGGATACCTTATCCTCAATGTAATTGATATTTCCGTTTAAGTCTACGCCTAATCCATAGTTGGCCTCGTCTGCCCAGATCTCAAATCTATAAATACCGTTGTCCCAGTAATGTACTCCTTCAATTATATAACTCGGCAGGTCAATATTGTAGTCTGCCAAGAATTTGTCGGCTACTTGTCTGAAGTAAGTCTCACGCTCTTCGGGTGTCACACACCAAGCACCTTCATCATCACAGTATACTTTAATAATCTCACCCTTTGTATTCTCTACATCACACTCGTATACATGATCGTAATCATCTATGATGGATATAATCACATCATCCATTACGTACTTAGCTACGGCTGTTCCTAATGCATCAGCATCTCGTGGTTCGTAGTTACCACTACCGAATACGTAATTGTAAAACGCTTCCTCAGTAGCCTCATCCACTTTTTCTGCGAGTGTAGCTGCTGCTTCTAAGGAAGTCTCTACCTCGGTGGAAGTCTCTGCTTCTGTTGAAGTTTCTGCCACCTCCGTTGCTGTTTCAGTTGCCGTTCCAATAATAGCTGCTGTCGCTGTTTCGACAACAGTTTCAGCTACTGATTCAGTTGCGTTGTTCTGTGCGCATCCAGTCAATACACCTGCACTGATTAATAATGCTACAATAGATTTTCTCATAATAGTTATCTCCTTTGTTTAATTACATGAATAGCTAACCGCGATAATAACAGACACTAACGTGGATATGAAATTCCACATTATTGGGTTTAAGAATTTGAGTACGGTTTCATTGTTTCCTTTATACAGGATCGAACATACAATTATGGCAACGCCAAGCATTACAATGCCAACTGCCAGGTGCGGGTGTGTACGTCCCCAAAGCGTGAGAGCTGCCACAATCGGTATGCCGATATAAAGGATCAGTGCTAAGAAAATCTTTCTCCTGAACCGATTTCACTAAACTCCATTATTACCTCCTAGTTCAGATGCTCTTGCAATTCATTCTGTAAATCAGTAAACTCTGTTACTTGTTCGATAAGTTCAAACCCTTGCCAATCACTATAAACACCCTCAGTGAAGTAAATCTCCGATCTCTGCCCATATGCTAGTACAGAGCATGTATCTGCTTCAGGATACATGAGCACAAAACCAGAAGTCTTATCCTCTTCAAAAGCACTCTGTATTGCCTCTACACCACGAATTACTTCTGATAGATAAGTATCAGTTACATTGGATTTATCTCCATATACTAATATCGTATAACCAGAAAAATCTATGATATTCGATTTCTCCTTGGATATACCCATCTCAACAACTCCGCCTGAGCCTGTCTCAATGTTAGTTTGTTCTCTGCTCTTAACAGTGTATACAGTAATAGCGATGATAATACCCACTAAAACTATAGTTGCTCCTATACTAAATAATACTTTCTTCTTATCCATAATACTAATAACCTGGGACTCCCATATTTGCACCCCAAGCAACTACTCCTTTCCCTGGGATATCATTAGCTGCGTATCCGTTAAAGTTAGAATCTAACATCACCAAAGCTAATTGTCTCTCATTCTGATTCCGAGGCCAATCTCCGTTCTTTATGACCTTGCGAGTATCATACAAGATATTAATAATCTCTGTATTCGACATAGAAGCATTTATCTTCTTGATGAATCTGTTACCGAAATTCGCACCACAATAAATATTGCAAGAAAACATTCCTGCTATTATAGCATCTGGTATATCTTCTCTAGATTTACCAAGTGTTTGCTCTAAAGCTACCAACTGTTTTTCTGGTAGGTAAGAGGCTCGCATCGCATTAGCACTATTAACGAAGAATGTGATCTTACTTTCAGCCTCCCTCTTCAACATCAACCCGTGCAGAGCTTTCCTTGTTTCATACTTCATATAATCAGCATTACTTAGACCGACATACGCTTGAAACTCAGGCCAACCAAGGTTAGCTAATGCACTGAAGTAGGTTGAAGCCGCGTACTTGCTGTCTGCTTGAAACGGACCGAAAGCAACACTGGAGCTACTATACTTCTGAGGCACGTCAAAGTCATCTGGAGTACAATTGCATCCGTAATGCCCCTGTACAGTAGCCAATGTTCCTGCTGTTTCGTATATATTACATAAGTATATCCAAGCTACTTTCATACCAGCAACAGAATCACTACTCCAGTCCCCTTTGATATCCCCAGACATCGGTTTACCATTAGACGCTCCATTATTTTGCGAGCTCTCTTGTTTCTGATCAGATACTTGCTGAGAAATGCTGTTCTCAGCAAGTATTACTTCCTTACGATACTGCGAGCTATCTGGAGCTAGGGCGATTACCTCTACTCCTGGGTCTGAAAATATATCAGTACCGAAGTATAATCCTATAGCTAAACATAGAGCTCCGATACCTCCTACTAGTGTGCAGATCGGCGCGTGTCTCTTGTACTTGAGCGTAGTTCTTTTTCTGCTTCTTACTTTATAATCTCTCTTGTATTCCATATTATTTCCCACTATACACGAGTCCGAGCATCATGTAAGCATATAAAGCTTGTATTGGGTAGCAGTACGTTACTTCATAGTACCTGCCCTGCTGTACGTAAGTTCCATAGTCCCGTACTAACTCAGCGTCCATAGCTTGCTCAAATAGCACCTTAGCGTCTGACCTATCAAGAGTCATTGGTATAGGCTTACCTTCACTTCGAGCTGACTCAAGCCTTTCCATGCAGTACTTACGCAACATCTTTATAAAGTCATCGCAAGTAATTCCTTCTAGGTAAGAGTGAGCAGCGAATCCCGATCTCCAGTTACCTACACCTTTCGTGCTGTAGCTTGGATTCCACACGCTACCGGAGTTATGGTGCATTGCAACTAATGCCATCATCTCCATGTCATTCTTTATCTCGTACTGTGAACTGTACTGGTCTACAGCTTCTTGTGATGCAGCTGCTAATCTGAGTACACTGTCCTTGACACTGAATCTGTCTCCAGGTGCTGATGAAAGTTGACTTAACCAAATGTTAGCGTCAATGGTTCTTCCAAGTCTCGGCTCGTTCGCCTGATATCCAGTAAAGTCCATACCAACACTTCCTATGTTAGCCAAGATAGAAGCTTCAGATGGTCCCATCAAAGAATCGAAAGCGGGAACTCCTGTGCCGTAATTCGGATTCATTTGAAGCGCACCTCTATCTCGTGTCCAGTGGTCACTGGCCAACTGACTAAACACTTCTGGACTTTCCAACACAGCTATGCACGACATATTGCTTATAGCTTCCGCTGATGTTACAGGAACGCACTTAGATGGGAACAGCGAGGAGTAAGTAATACTCTGATCTGCTCGCGTACCGGTCTCGATGTTAGCCAACGCCATCGGTATAAGTGGCGATAACTGTACACCTTGATATGTAGCTAGATAGTACTTGTTACAAATGTCGAATAACTTACTGTTGCATTCTATGGCAAGATCACTCAGGGTATCTTCCTTAAATGATATACCGTACAATCTAATCAACTCGTCATTACTGTGTGCAATAGCAAAACTATCTTTTTCGTCCTCGAACTCTTTTAACGTATCGTCTGGTAATTCTTCGTTTATGTTCTCATTTATGAAGATGGAAGCATAGTAACCGGAACGCTCTCCTATGAACTGTGGACTGTTCCAATCTACTATAATCTTTCTGTTACGATTGGGCGCATGTGTACTGGCAAATATCAGTATAAATACTAAGAAGCATATTCCCAGTACACCTATGCACACTTTCGTAATGAACTCTCCATCTTCTAACCAATCCGGTTTCATAATACACCGTTGGCCAGTAAGTACACCAAGCTAAGTGCCCACATGATTATAGCACCGGCCATAATGATTCTTCCGCAGAACACCAGCCTAACAGCTGATATTACTATCTGATTCTCCTCTGTCTCTGGTAATACTTTATCTGGTATCTTCCAGAAAAAGATATAGAATACCGGACACACGAAGAATACTAAACTACTCACAAAATAAACCCGGGCCAGTACATCAGACCTATCGCTCTTCTGTACGCGGCTAAGTAGATCATTTATAAAGATCATCTTAATCCTCCGTTTCTACGTCTACCACTTTAAACAGTTTACCATCACGCACACTGTCTGGAACGTAAGTTTTAATCAAAGCAGTAGTGGCATCTTGCTGCATCCTGTTTACTAACAGGAATGTACGCATGTATCGAGTATCATTAGCTATCAACTCCAACTTGTGCTTGTTGTCCTCTCCTAAGTCATACTCGTCTACCATATATCTCTGATTACTTTCATTCAAAACACCAAGTACTAGAATATTAATTGACTCAAGTAATGGCTTAGCAAGAGGCTTATCTTTTAATGCCGATATGGAGTTACCAAGCAGGAAGGTTACCTGATTTTGCGCTCTACGTAATGTCATTTCTCGTACATAAATCTCGAGTACATAATCAGCACACACCTGAGATTCCTCAAGAACCTTCATGGTCCATTCCCCATTTTTCTTTTTATGGGAAACATACTCATCGTTTATGATTTCCATATCCATAACTCTAAGCTGGAATACTACAGGGTCCACGTTCGAGGCGGAATCTTCTAGAATACCAAAATCGAACGTCAGTACTTTTGTGTCGAGCACATCCTTGTAATTATAAGGATCTTTATGTATGTGAGCATTGTTACCTCTCCTGTACATGTATGTACGGATTCGCGATAATGCTGAGGTAGCGATAGCTCCATACTTCTCCTTTACTTCTCTAGAGATGTACTCCTCGAACTTGTCATAAACTACGTACGGGTGGAACTGCTCGGAGCGAGTCCAAGTGTTAGGGTTGTCAGCTGTGATCCCCTCGTTTACATACAATGCTGTTAGGAACTCGTCAATTAAAGCCTCACCACGCGCCCTTTCTTCGTCTGTAAACTGACACATAATCAGCATACGACGCTTAGATAACCTGAGGTGCCTGTTGAAGTAAATACCGAAGTTACCGTCCTCCACGTCCGATGCTCGCATCACGAAGTGGTTTACGAAATGCGTATCGTCTGGTCTCATAGAAAGTATGATACCACCACACGCTTTAGTGAAGGCTGTGAACTCAGTACCCTTAATATCCATGATACAGATATTATATGAGTCAGCATAACCATCGATTAATCTTGCGAGAACCCAGAAGGTTTTACCGAAACCGGTTTTCGCCGCTACGTAAATGTTCTTAGCATTTGCTGTCTTTCGGAAGTTAATCCAGTACGGTGCATTGTTCTCACGAGTCAACCCCATCATAGTTCCGTCCATATCATTGAGGCCCTGAGTCTGCGGGAACATCTCAGCAAGTACTTGCTGCGAGGTAACCATCCATCCCACATTCTTCATCTGCGAGTTAGACTTATTAGACATAATAGCCAAGTAATCAAGATGAGTCTTGAGATCGTTCTTAATGATACGATACACTGCACAACCATTGAGGTAACTGGATACAGCCTCGATTCCCTGGTTAAGTGCTCCACCCTCTTCAGCTCTCACAGTAATGTACACGCGCGACCTGTATGTGGGTTCTCCGCTTTCTGCTACACGTAACGTATACAGCTGTCTTGCTGCTCTGCGTGCTTGACGTTCTGTTGTAATCTCTGAGTTCATAATAGTTTCCCAGGTATGTACTCTCGAACGCATACCGCTTGCACTTGTATCGATATAGTACGGCATACTCTTGATCGAAATATCGATCTTGACATTATGCACTTTAGATTTAACTTCCTGAATTAAATCGGAACAGAATCCAACATACGTATCGTCACTGAACTCACGAATAGCAAATACGACACTCAGTGAGTTTTTGGTAACATACAAGTTGTTAGTTACCATTATCTTGTTTCCAATATTCGGAGGTATAGTTCCACGGTCATTAAACACAGATGCAATCAAGGTAGAAAACCACATACGTGTCCGTATGAACCTATCCCTCTTTGTTTGAGTTTTCGCCTGCTTCTTTAACTGTTTAGCAACAGGTGCTTTCTTTAATTCCGAAACAGGCGACTCCTGTTTCTTTTTCATCTAAACTCCTCACTTAATTATAATAACAACTCCGCCCATATCTGAATAGAATCTACATCTACTCTTTTTAGTTATAGGACAGATTTGCTTACCACAACGAGTAGCTGTTTCTACGGCGTGCTTACCTACCGTTATCTTGCAATTAAGAATCTGACCATAATTTACTTTCATTCCTCGTATTGCAGTAGATGCTTCCCATAGAGTTGCCAGTGATATATTACGCAGCACTCCCTCATGTTCCCCATCCACATTACTTTGACGCCCTCGTATAGTATCTCCTATAATATCCAGTATCTCGCAGTAATGACCTGTTTCTGGCACTGCTTTCTTACCAAGAAGAGGAGCACCCTTTCTAGCATTGTAACACACAAGTACCTTGTGACCACAGTACAAGGCCTCGGATATTACTTGCTCGAAGTAATCATACTCGAATGTGAAACAATCTACTAGTTCGTATTCTAAGTCCAGATATGTTAGTACCTCAGATACGAACTCCTGCGAGTAATATGCTCGTGTTCTACACTCCGGTAGATCTTTTAATAGTTTTAATAGTTCAGATTCTTTAAGTCCTAAGGCCTGTGCTAATGTGTATGTGAAGCAACTTCCCTTTAGGACGTGATGTATTTCACCGAAAAACTTTAACATTGTTTACCCGCTAAGTACGCCTCGATAAAATCCATAGCACACTCTTTATCTGTTTGATACTGCGATCTAACGCTGAACGGTAACTCAGATATTATATCCTGTACAGCATATTCCGCTCCGTCATGGACTATGAATTCTACAGGTGACGATCTTATGATACACTCCTTGAGGAAGTCCTTAAGCCTATCAGAAGTGGACTCGTAATAATCCACCAATATCTGCTTAAACCTATCAGCATCGTTAATCTGGAGTATTCCGATACCTTCAGAGATAAGTATCTTGTTAGCTACTAGCTGGGCTAATCTCTTGTTACCGTCGATGAAAAGCTGAGCTTTTGCTAAATAGCAAAATGTTTTTACAGCTCTTTCGATTGGATCAGTCATAGTGTTTAACTCATTTAACTTTCTGATTACTTCTTCCTGCGTTGGTATCTGAGGTATATACGAAGATCCACCAATTCGCACATTAGATGTTCTTAATTCTCCAGACCCATAAATCAATCTATTACCGCAGATCTTATTCAACTCTCTAATGTACATTAAGTTAATTGGATAATCTAAGTTATCCAGTAAGAATCTCCATGCATCGCGCATGTTTAATGTAAATACTACCACATCTGCTGTCGTAGTTACAGGGGCATTATCTAAGATATTCTGTGTATCTGGGAATGTAGTACTTAAACCCTCTACTTTACAGCTTGTGTAAATAGAATCCACTAAACTGCGTTTCGCTAAATCGATAGCACCTTTCTGTGCCGGCGAATATCCCATTTAACCCTCCTATACCTGTGGCATCAGTAATACTCTTCCAGTTCCACTGTAAACATTCACAAATCCCTCACCAGATACTGCACTTCCAAGCAGAGACTTTCCAGACTTCTCTACGGTGAATCTCAGATCTTCTGACCACGCGATAGCATAATTGCCGTCAATTCTGATTGTGTCGTTATTGAGAGTAATTTCAATAAGTTCCTCTTCCGGACAGCGACATTCCAAAGCTACTACACCGTGACCGACTAAGCAGGTATTGAATAAACCTTCTCCACCCATTACAGCGCTTGATACAGTAGATCGCGCCACTGTCTTGATTTTGGTTGATCCCTCGCAAGCGTAGAATAGACCATCGTCTACAGTCACTGCTCCACCCCACTCGTCAAGGTCTATGAGCACAATGTGTTTGTATGTAGGCTCGCACACTACGAGGCCAGGTCCTTCATACTCCGGTTTGACCATCTGCTCTCCAGTAACCTTTGAGGAGAAGAATTTCCCAACTGCATCTCCAACTCCTTTAATACCAGAAGTTGCTTTCACTTTTCCGATAGTCCACTGCATCTTACCGGGACTCAGAATAACAGAAGCTTTATCTGTATCGCAAACTAACTGCTTCTTGGTTACATACATTTGTGACATATAGTACTTAGTCATTGCTTCTTCGGGAGTGCAGCTCAGGTCTCTGTCGTACTGGATAACCTTGAAAGGTCCTCTCTCCGCAATAACACTCACATCATCATTGTCTAAGAAATTACTTACATCGTAAGCCATACTTCCCCTCCTATAAAATGATCTGACTAGCGTACTCTGCAACGAACTGCTTAGCACATTCATAGTCTGACCCATAAGCTTCTCGTAATGCTGGCGGTACTATGGTGAGAATATCTCTAACCTGATATTTCTTCCCATTGTACTCGATAGTTTCTCCCAACCACTGGTTGGACAGGATATTGACAAGCAAGGCATCATCATCTAACGCCTTATTTATGATATCTTTAGATTCGAAATCAATAATAGATTCCCCATTATCCAGTAAAACCTTACAAGCTAATAAATAACCAATGGCTTCATTACTGTGCTCAAATGGTAATTCTTTAATGAAGAGTTTAATCAGGTAAACCGCCTGCTTAAGTGGAGAGCTGTATTTAGGCTGTAACGCGTCTACAACATCCTTCCTGCTTAATGCATCGACCTTACCAGCTTCTGTCAGTATGGCTCGTGTTCGCAAATCTGAGTACGGCTCTATATCGCGCCCCAGTATTTTACATAAATCTAAAGCCGCCGCATAGGATGGCCTATCAGCTATGTTAGTGGCGTAATTAATCGCCTGCAACCTATTATTAAGTGTAATAGCTTCATGAATTGTCATAGTAACGGGCTTATTTTTAAGTATATCATCAATCTGCTCTGGAGTATAATCTTTGTCCTCCAATAATAGTACGTTACGTAATATAGTGTTTGTTCCCATATTTTACCTCTTCTCCATTAACTCAATAACTGCCTTTGTTATCGGCATAGATGAGTACGACACGATCTTCTTTTTATTGGTTAGACTGTCAAAGTCCGGTATATGCGGAATATTCAATGTATCTGGACTGTATGATATAACACGGTCCATATAATTGAAACCTCCTAAGTCCTTTACGTCTGAGACACAATAGAGTGTCTCGACATTATCCCCATGCACATGTACGCTGTAACCGCCTGCTCGATCAAGAATAATCAAGTACCTAATATTCGAAGCGTTCTTCAGTATATCTTCCATAAGCTTAGGCTGGTATCCCGCCATATAGATATCTGAGCTGTAAACATCCTCAGCGGTCATATCCCAGCTGGGTACTAGATCCTTGTACATGGAGATGTTATCGTAGGCATAGAATGATTCCATCACACAGAACCTACACGGTACTCCGTACAGGGATCGAAGAATCTCCTGTAAGTAGTAAATGAAAGTATCGAGATAATGAACTCTTGAGTACTCCTTTATGTACAGTACTTTATCGTATCTATTACCACTTGCATCAAGCAGAGTATCCATATTGAGGTTGTGTCCGTACTGATAGTTAATACGAGACACTAATACATGAAGTCTCTGCTCTGTTTCGTGCTGACGCTGTAGCAGATCGTTGTATGCTTTATTACGCTCCTCAAGTTGATGCTGTAATGATGCAATCTTAAGGTGTTGTGTAGATACTTTGTTGTTCGCTTCGAGCGTCTCGCTGTACGCTGATACATAGAATCTGCACAGTTCTCCGATGATATCAAAGAACTCACGCGGTCTACGCTCCAGTGCATAAATCACTTCGTCAGTATTCTTCAACGCATACAGTCTTTTCGCCTGATCTACCATATAATCAACTGATAAAGCATCAGTTGTTACTTCTATCCGTTTATTGATGCGTTTAATGTTCTTAATAAACTCCGACAATCCTGATGGAGTAAAGAACTCATTCGAGAAATCCTGTCTAATGAATAACTCCGTAGCGTCTGGGTCTACAAGGCAGGTGTATAAATCCTGCATAGTTGTTATACAAGTCGACCCGTCCAATACTACAGAACTATCAAAAGACTTGCATGCTACATATCTCATTTACTTCTCCTCCTACTCCCATAACACACTCCTTAAGTCATAAGCATCGTCTCCGCCTAACTCGAGTGATGTGATGGATAACAGTTCTACAGGTTGTATGTCCGTGTCATTTAGTATGTCTTCGATTATTGCTGAAATGGATTCGTTAGTAGGCAATCTTAATTCTGAAAGAGTGTTAGTGTGTATAGCTACGAACTTTGTGTACTTCACGAAATTCATATCTGTAGAGTTGCACATTGATAATACTCCAGGTACTGTATTAGGAAATACTACAGTGTACTTACCTTCAGTTGGCTCTTCACCAAAACTTCCCTCCCGAACTGCGTACATTATATCATGCACTAAATTGTTGTATAAGAAGTTGAATGTGAAGTTGTAGGAGAAGTCAACTCGACGTTTAGCGAGCACCACAATCAGCTTATGACCATCGTGTCTTATTTCGTCCAGAACCTGCTGAGGTCTTTCATACAGATCTTCTACATAATAAACACCAACATCTACACTGGACTTAGTTACGAACTCTCCAAGTCTATGATAATCAAAATCGCGCTCGAGCAGTAATGTTTTACCATGAGTGGAGAGATACTGTCCTATGATGTACACAAACAGTGTGCGCTCCTGTATGTCATGCCCGATTATGTCATAACTTTTGCAGGTAGCTACTTGCTCCGGCGGGATGTATACTGGGAGTTTCTCATCTGGCATTTCCTGAATAGACTCATCATCGTCTTTGTAACGCTCTTCCTCCAGTAAATTGGAGTGCCTACTCTGCTGTCGTACATACTCGCTCTTAGGTACGCGATACACAGCTTTACGCTTAGCATTACTAAAGTCGTCTCTGGCATTACCGTTAATAACTCCGGTTACGAACTCGCGAGTTAATGCTCCCTGCACGATCTCCCAATTATCAAATCCTCTGTCCTTTATTAGGAACTTGACGGAATCTATTTCAGAAGAGCCAGTCTCAGTAATATATACGACACTATCTACTCGTAAGAATACTTTCTCAAGTAAAGATACTAAGTAGTTCAACGATGTGTTGGCTAATGGTATAGCGTCCTTGCTAAAGAACAAAGTATTTGCGCGAATAGGAGCGTGCTGTATGTACTCGTCTAATTCCTCAAGCGATTTGAACATGAAGAACTTAGTATCTTTCTGAGTCTCCTGCACTGACACATCTACGTAATTGGAGATTGTGATTATAGCTTTTGTCATACTTCAGTCCTCCGTTTGTCTGTGAATTCTATCAAACCCATCATGTCATCTTTCATATACACCTCTGCGCTCAAGCTAGCTAATTCCTCTTGTGGATACCCTAGCTGCATAGCATATTGCCTAGGTGTTACTACTTGGGACATGATATAATCTCTGCATATATCTTCCGGAACATCGTGTTCTACATATACCCGCGTGATAGTATAGATAGACTCCTTAGAAGCTACACATTCATACCAATCATCCTCAAGCCACACATATACGCCTTCGTGCGATTTGACAGTCTCAGGACAACAGGTCTGACGACATATTAAGACTCCGCAGTTATTAATTTTTGTTTCGAAAGAAACTAACTCAGTTAAGTCAGTATGATGCACAAAAAGCTCAATAGCATTCGACGTATTAAACTCTTTTAAACATTCATCCCGATTTCTCATAAATACAATGTAATCTACTGTTGCAACATTTGCGAATCTTCCATATGTTAAAAACATATTAAACACCTGCTTTCCACTGACTGTACGGTATAGCGTAAGGATCTCTGTTGGTTTTAACTACAACTCGTTCTGCCCTTATATCCTCTGGCGGAACAGCTGTTCCTCTGTACGCATACACACCTATCTTAGGTATCTGCTTTATAGTTCTCTGTTTTAACTGCCTCACCTGATCGAAGCAGGCTCTAATTGCTTTAATGTTCTTAGTGGGTATGTTAATATCTTTCCCAAGTAAAGTGAATAAGAAGTCTGGCAGTGTATCCACATACTTTAAGACGTAAGCCTGTTTCGGGAACTGCGTTATATAAGGTTCTATGAAAACAGCTTTCTCTGGGTTACGAATACCAGCAAGCAAAGCTAAGAAACATCCAAGCCCGTGTGCAACTAACCTGTCATATTTTATAGAGCGTATTTGATGGATCACACTGTCGATATTACGACGACTCCACTCTACATACTCCCAATCCTGAGGATAGTCATGATAGTCTGACTTAGTGTACCCCAGAGCGCATATCATTACTGTTTTCACTGTTATTCCCTCCTATGCTGTAGTACTTGTTATGATCCATTATTACTATTCCAAAGATAGACTTCTGCCCTATATAATACACATACCCATTAGGGTAATCCTCGTACAGTAATATATAAGCTTCTGCGCCAATCACGAGGTCTTCTATGTTGTGTACCTTAAATCCATCTTTGAACGCCAGTGAGTGATTAGTCTGCGATAGGTAAACCGCAATGTCTTTACTGACGTATACAAAACTTTTAGGTCTCATATTACTACCTCCTATGTCTATACTCGAATAGTCAAGTGCACACATAAGAGGAATCGGGGCCAGAGACCCAGCCCCGATACTGCTTACATTCTGGGTAAAAATCCAGTTACATCTTCCTCTTCTTTTTGGCGATTCTCCTTGGTGTAATCCTTTACATCTTGGAAGTCGTAAGAAATAATCTTCGACTTGTGGGTATCGCCAGTGTAATATTTCTTCTGCAACATTTCGTCCAAATTAATACAACCATCTATATCTCTTGATATAATGTCCTCAATCTCTTCTTTGTCCGTTACCAAATAAGCGAGTCTGAAGATTCTTGCTGCTTCTGAGTTAAGTGCTGTTTCAATATCTGACAGTATATCTTTCCACTGATACTTGCTTCCGCATACGAACAGAATATTCCTTGTCAGTGTAGAACAAGAAGATACGAGTTTGCTATTGTAATCGATAATATCCATGAAAGCATGAGCTGCTTCATCGTCAGTAAATAGAGTTACTTTACTGTACCGATTATCTAGCGCTTTGGTATCGTTGATATTCTGTATGTAGATATCAAATGGATGTTTACCTACTGCTAAGTTAATGAACCTGTCAATCTGTTTTGATTTAGCTAAAATATCTCCAGATGAATCATTGTATGTTACTACAAAGAAACCAACTCCGCCGTTGACATACTCAATACAACCTTGCGGATGTATAGTACGAACATTCGACATAGAGTCTGCTAGAGCGTAAGCATCGTCTCTTTGCTTCTTGAAATTCTGTAATCTCTGTCTTTCGCGTCCCATGACGATGAGTGTTACTCGTACTGCCCAGAATAAGCAAACTACAAGTAGCAGCTGCCATGGTACAAACAGATATAAACTTGTCCACCCAATAAAGAGTGGTGGTACTAGGATTAAGAGTAATGTTAATACAAACTGTCCCAGTCCTCGTGTGCTGTCGCCAAAGATGTTCTCAATGTCTAATAACATCTGTATCTTCGGCTTATCTTGATTTAATGGTTTCGCCATGATTACCTAGAACGTTTCCTCCTCTCATCCATCATTTCATCATAGTAATTCCAGTTCTTCTCGGGATCACTCTTTTGCGTTGTTCCACCATAGAATGGGTTACCGAGATTACCTTTATCTTTATGGAACTTCTGGAACAATCTGACTTTCCAGTCTCCTAACTTGTTCGCATATCTCTGTGCTCCCAAGTCTCTCCAGTCCTTGAAGGCTGTACCGACTACTTGTAACAGAATTACCATATAGGCTATCTGTACAACTATCTGTAACAGTATACACATGAACGGTGTAGCACCTATGTTGGGTAAATACATACTCAGCTTCAGTAATAAGCTATACAGTATGTTAGTACCACACAACAGCAATGTCGTGATAACATATCCGTACAGACTGGAGTCCTGTTTGCGTAGACATACTTTGAATACGAATACGCTTATGAATATCGTCAAGAAAGCAACAACAATTAGTACTGGTTTTACAATACTACTTATCCACATTACCATTGAAAGCAATGCCGCCGCGAATACACCTGATGTTCCTCCTACTGCGTACACAAATCTCGGATAAGACAGTGTTGAGTTTATCATTACGTCTGCCTTGTCAGCGATTGACATTCTGATTAAGTCATCATTTGACAGATTGTATATCTCAAGTGCAGAAGCTTTCTGTGCTCCGAATGCTGCATTGTGTTTTGTTGATAAGTACATAGCCATTACTTTTAGGAATGTCTCGTCAGATATCTTACCGAGAAGTTCCTTGTTGTCGGCCACAAATACTCTCGCCTGCTCGTTTAAGTACTCCACGCGCTTAGTGCACTCTGTCGCTGAAATACCTCCACCTGCGTACCAATAACTCTCACGAATAGCGTCGAGATTCATTGGAGCGAACATACCATGTGTAGCTGGGTCTGGATCGTATCCGGTGTCAATATTGTCTGAATAAACTTCAGCCATACCGGTTAAGTCCTTACCCTCAGACTCCATGAAAGCTGCTGATGTAAAGTATGGCTCAATAAGCCCCATGGTTTTTATGCGACCACCCTTCTGAGTCTTGGTAGTATATGCGTACCAACCCTCTGTGCTTGATACATCAGAATTATCTTCTCCCCAAGGATTAGCGTTGAAGTAGTTAACGTTCTGAATAAGTGCATCGAGTATTACATAGTACGGTGAGTAGAAGCTGAATGTGCTGTTCTTGTCTACAGCTGTCTGCACCAGAGTACGCATACTATTCTCTCCGTTAATATTGAGGTCTACAGCAGACGAATCATAGATACTGTCAACACTGACATATACTCCATCGTTCTTTACTACTATATCGTCCTCACTTGCAACGAATGCGTTCTTACGTGCATAGTTCTCGTACATTTCGTTCAGAGTCTTGTAGCTATCTGTGAATATGGAGTTATAGAATAACTCGTACCACGGCACTGATATATCTTCCAGCTTAACAAATAACTCCGTCCTTATCTTCGGTTCACTTACTTCAGTAACTCCAATCTCTACTCCTGATTCTTTCTTCTCCAGATTCAGCATAGAGATGTAAGTTGCTTCTTTCTGAAGTAGTGCTTTTGAAGATTGATAATATGTCACCTCGAAAACCGCAGGAACTGTTAGTACTGTCAGCATTGTAATTACCATAGAACTGAAGCACTTCCATATAGTGTGCAGTCCCAAGTGACCACCAACAGCATCGATGTACACAATCGCCATATTTACTACTATAATGACTAACAGTAATAACTTAAATACCATTAACGCCACGTAGTTGAATCCCGGCATAAACGCCAGACTTGGCATGGAGATTGTCGAGTTCTCTCCGTTTGTTCCAAGTGAATTATTCAAATCCTCTAGCTTAACAGCTGCAACTATTCCTGCTCTGTCAAGTCTATCATTAGTTAATAGTCCTTCGGCCTCCTTGTCGATCGACTCTATTGGTGCTCCTCTCATTACTTCCAGCGCTATCTGGAAGAATTGATTGAAGTTGTAAATATTTCCTTGTGTCGCATTCTTCAAGTCAGCGTAGGCTCTGTTATAGAGTACATCGAGAGTTTCTTTGCTTGTTGTCGCGAGTCGAGACATATCAATCTCATACTCATCCCCAAGTGTTCTTGCTTTCGGTATATAATACTTACCGGACTCGTCCTCTACAAAGTTAGCCATTACCTGACTGATTGTATTAATGTCATCTTTCTTTACAGGTATTCTGTAACCGTTACCATATACAGCGTAAAGTCCAGCTGCCCAGTTTGTGCCAACGAAAGTCTCTTCATTCATAAGAGTTGCATTAGACATAGCTGGGATAATGACTGTTCCAGACTCTGTAATGATATTACCGAGAATGTCCATATATAACGGACAGTCCATATCCAAGTTACCTAAGTAACCTACAGGCATACTCTCCTCGAGGTTCATCACTAACGCGTAGTTGTACAATGTACACTTCTGCTTGAATGAAGCTCCTTTTGCGTATGCTGCTGTCTTTGATGATATGAATACTGGACGATGTGTCTCCATGCTGTTTGCAAGATTGAACAAATCTCCGTCTCTGTAGACTGAAGATACTACTGCATACGCCTGCATTGGGGAGTACACCTCGCTACCGTCCTGTCCCGGATTCAGATAGTAGTTTATCTTACCAGAATTAAGTACTGCATTGTCTGAATTGCCCGGATTCTCTGGTGTCGCTTCTGGATAATATGTATGAGCGCCATCAAGGTTGTTCATCATATTATAATATATTTTAGAGTAGTTCGAACTTTCATTCGTTTTCGCAATATTATCGAAGTTTGTGTTGTACGTATCTTCGATTCCAGATGCTATGTTAGAATACCAAGCTATATCTTCTGTAGTACCTTCTTCCGTACCCGGTTTGGTTGTCGCGTAATTAGGTCTAACCGACTGCGAGGACTTTATATCTTCCACATTATAGAAGTTATCGTCGAGGTATAAGACAATATCTCCCTTGCTCTCGATTAAGTCTCTAAGTGTGCACAATTCCAATGCTCCTTTCGAAACTTCTCCCGAGTTGAAGTACTCCTCTCCTGCTCCGGCTGTCATGTCCCTGTACAAAGCTTTTCTATTGAACCCATACAAATCATAGAAGTTCGTGCGGAAATCTGTATCGAGATAATTCAACCACTCTGCTGAGTATAGATTGGATTTCATTGGAACGAGTGTTGCTGTGTAGGCTAATCCCTTGATGTAATTCTCTGATAGCTTTCTACTGTCTGTGTAATTCTCGAAGAAAGCTGGCATAGGCTTAGATGAACTTAGCTGAGGAGTCTCGTCGACTGTTGTGTCTGCGCTAGCTTCATGCTCCTGCACACCCTTATCATTCTGACAAGCTTCCCATAATGCTTTGAGTGATTTGTACTGTAACTCTTCATGACCTTCTATCTGTGTGTCAGCTTCCCACATGTTAGTGAGTGCTTCTATACCGAACTCTTCTACAGCTTTACTCAGATCTTTCAGCATGTTATAGTACTGCTCGTGCTCCATGACTGTTCCGTTGAGTACTGCTGAGTTCATGTCCTTTATCATGTAATCTCTCAGATAACCAACTTCCCATATAGTCTGCATGAAGTATGATGAGATCAAATATGGAGTCGGATCTTCTGGCATATCTCCATCATACGTTCTAAGTCTTGGGAACTTATTTACTAAAGTACCATTACCTCGTAATATTGGTTCCAGTGTTTTACTGTCCCCATCCTCTGGTGTCTTTAACTGCGGTAGATCATCCAATCTTACAAAGACCTTGTTGTTAGCACTGTAAAAATCCTGAACCCACTGGTAGTCCGTATTGTCTGCTGACACATTGCCTTGGTACTGCATCCTGAACAATAAGTTCAAACGCTGTCTTATTGTCGTGACACGAGTCATATTGTCGTTACCGTTTGAAGCATTAAGCGCATCAACTACTGCTGCTAAGTCTGCTTCATATGTGAGGTCAGTTCCAGCTATCATGCCGCCATCATTCTTCTGTGCTTTCATCACCTCAGAGTAAGCTTGCTTCAGACATGCATTATCTTTATCCCAATCCGATAACTTTACAACTGCTGCATCTACTTCGCAAAGAGACGGATACCCGGAATGTGCGAGGGACAATATATCGTAGACAATCTGCCGATGCAGATATTCTCCGCCCTCAGGCTCAAGTGCAATCAGATTATTGGCGTCCTTGTACTTCTCGTCAAAACCAGTCCAGTCAGTTGCACCTGACATTACCTTGAAAGCTGCCTGATACCACATGCGGAACTCATCGTTTATATCTATTTCATCTTCTGGCTCAACCGGAGTAACAGGCCCCTTGTCTCCTTCGGTTTGCTGCCCATCAGCAGAATCCGTACTACCTTCTAAATCCAGAACTTTACTTGCAAAATAATCCACATACTTTTTATCATAACTCGTAACTTGTGTTATCTTATCTGGAGAATAATCCTCCTTAGGATCAACGGAGGTTCCACTATAAAGATCACTCAGCAAATCATATATAGCACCATCAAAGTTCTCCTTATCTTTACTTCCCTTTAATGTTTCTATATAAGCACTGCCCTTGAATTGTATGAGATCAAATAGTACCTCATAAGTGGTTATCATATTCCCACCAGATTGTGATATATCATTCTTGCTTAATATATTCTGCTCTGATGCTAAGCTAGATTCTTCAAAAATTCCCTTGGTAGCAAAAAATCCTTTTGTTGTATAGTATTCAAGCTGTTCATCTGATATATCAAATGTTATTGAACCTGAACCATAGACGCCGTAATTGTCAGCTGCGTTTTCCCCTAATATAACATATTCTTTGGGTACTAAGTATACTTTACTCTGAGCAGTACACGACTCGTGCATAACTGTATGATATTTCTTATTGTAGTATACATGAGCCCACAGAGCATCTTCTTGACCTTTCTTACTCCAACTGACTTCTGACCCGCAATAAGTATAGTTGCCAGATTTGTAGTTAAACACAGGTAATACCATATCGCACGGAGTTTTCCACCACGTGTTGCCTTGCGATCGTTTATATACCATCACGTAGGTACTATCTGGCGTGTACCCAGATGGATATATAATTGTCTTATTGTCGGTAGACACTACATTATTAGGCTCGCTTACATTCCAAGCAAATGCCGGGAATACTCCGGATAGTGTTAATATAAAAGTTAAAATAAGCGTAAGTAAACGCTTCATATTTTCTTACCTCCTAAACGAGTGGGTGGGCAGTAGTTAACCCACCCTCCCATTTATGGATTGTTATTTTGCGCCATCACTTAAATCGTCGCCAGAATCATCTTCGTTGTCGTCAACATCAGAGTTATCTGGGTTGGTTGGTGATGTAGTCTGGTTCTTCTCATTCACTGCTTTCTGGATACTGCCACCCCATTCGATGGTTACACCCAGATTAGCAGATGTGAGTGTTGTGTCAGAACCTTCAGAGAATTTAATACCGGCAATTGGGAAGTCTTTACTCGGATCCTGAGAAGCGTAGTAAATTCCATGAGCCTGATATAACTCTCCAGAGTTAAAGTTCTTGTTACCCTTAATTGTAATCTTATTTCTCTCAAGAGATACATCCACATCTCCAATTGCAGGAGAACCACCGGTCTTAAATCCACCATACTCTCCAGCCGGTAATGTGTAGGAGTTGTCCTTGATGGAGGTTCCAACTACAAGTACCCAGTCGTTAGCCTCAGAGACATCGATCTTGCTGTCAGATGCGCCCTGGTTATTCAGTACTAAAGTGCAGAGTACAGCATTCTGTTTGTCTTTGTGATATTCAGTATTCAAACCAAGACTCGCTATTGGTATCTCGAAAGTCTTCTGATAAGACATACCGTTATTACTATATCCTTCAGTTGCGCTTTCCTGGACTCTAGCTGTATCTACTACCCAAGCTTTTCCAGCTGACGGCGCCCATACTGAGGTGTCATTAAACGACATGAGTTTTTCCTTACATTCCTTAGCTAGTACAGAAGACAGAGACTGATACAGCAAGGTCTTATTATCCTTTTCGCTCTGGTCCTGATACTCACTCCTGATAGCCTTAGCCATAGAGGTTACAAGCAAATCCGCCATGTAATCAGTACCTTCTTTTGCACCCTTTACTCCATACTCTGGTAATCCAGATACATTCGATAACTTGTACAGTATATCATCCGGGTCAATTGAGTTTAATGCATTAAGCGTAACTCTCGAACCAAACTGAGATGTAACAATCATAACATCTCTGTAGTAACCATTGTAAATGAATACTCCGACGAATACAGCCAATACACACTGTGGAATTGCACGCATGAAGTACTGCTTGTAATCCGGATCCTGAGCGTTCTCAAAGTCTGTTAATACCTTTACGTTAGGTAGCATACCCAACAAGAACTCTGTGATTGAACCCGTACCAGCGTTCTTCCAGCCTCCTCCACTAAAGAAGCCATGTACCCGCTCGAAGTATCCCTGATTCCTAACACTCTCTCTTGCTTTGTGCGCCTCATCTACTTTATCCCAGAACTTAGGGAATACACAATATGCACCCGCTAATACATTACGCAAGCAGGATGCGGATATGATGAAGAATGCAACAAAGGTAATGAATGCCATGAACCAGTTATCTACTATCTTACCTATCTTGTTCGCCCACTGCACAGCACCCTGAAATCTCTCTCCACCAAGGATATCAATGGTGGCATCTGACCCAGCTCCAACAGCTGTAGCGTATGAAGTCATGCTGAACATAAGAGCGAACATAACAGTTAAAATAGCTAACTGCCTTAAACGTTTCTTGTTCATAAATTCCTCCTGTTACTTCATTCCTGTTATTATAGCAAAGAATTGCATAATCAGCTCATACACATGTATTATCGTGCCATCCATAAACAAGGCGAATATAGCCATGGCTATTATGGAGTGTATGAACATTCGGCTTTGTCTGAACGTATGAACATCGTATCGTCCAAACGTGAGGAATTTATACACGTCAAATACCCTGTCACAGAACATTTGCCAGAACTTAACATTCTGAATTACTCCTAGCATAATGAGCAGTAGGAATAAGAACAATGCTATTCGTGGCATGATATTTAAAACGAGTACCATTGCAACAGCGATTGCTATCTCTCCAGTCTCCATCAGCCTTGAAGCAGTAAACTCATCCCAGTCAATAATGTCTGTCTTACTGCTAAGTTCTCCTGCGGACGGTCCTGTTATTATTTCATCGCTGTCGATATCACTATTGTTTTTATCAAATCCCATTTGGGTTAATGAGCTGACACTGTACCACGTACCGACTTGACCATGTTTCTTTGATGTATCTCTCAGCACAACGTAAGTCTGCTTACCGAGTTTATCCGTTAAGTCTACAGATCCAATCTTCAGTCTGGTTTCGCCGTTTATATTCTTGAATGTTATTGGCGATGTTCCCCAGTACGCTTTTGCACCGTTACTTGTCGCTCTCTTAATAGATTCCAAATCACGCTCAACCCTGTCTACAAACCAAAGTGCAGGACTCGTTACAGCTGGGAACATAGTGATGCCTTCGTGCTCGTCGGTATCGATGACTATGTTCTTAAACGCTAACAATCCTTTCTGCAGAACTGACAGAAATCCTGATGTGTCTTCCAATAGAATACTGATTGGTGTTGTTCCGTAATCAAGCTTGTTATCTTCGCCAGCGTCTTGCGTGTAATATACATTGTAATTCAAACAATGTACTGTGTTGTTTATCAGCATATACGGTAGTACACAGCTAGGTCGGTCTTTACCTTTGAGTACTGCTGAAGTATCGAAGTAGTTGGCATAGAAATCTGCGGATGATGTTATATTCGAGTCGGGCGTGTATGTGTAACCGTACTCTTTTGTCCATGACATCTCATATGGCATACCATCCTCTTCAGTGTGATTCAGCGGATATGCCCATACAGTTACATCATCACTCAGGTTCTTCACCTCAAGACCTACTTCACTTAGCTTGCTTCGAGATGCGCTATCATCGTATTCAACCTTGTTGCCATTTACTTTTACATCTTTAGGTTTGAATACAAACAACCAGTCCTGTATGTAATCAGAACGTCCGTCTGCTGTCTCAGGATGCATGTACACAAAGTAATTGGCGAATGGATACATTGAGGTCATAGGAACACCATTATCGTTCCCGTAGCCACGCATAGCGTTATTGCCCTGTATGTATACAGAATCCCCTACAGTGCCCGGCAGTCTCACTCCAGTTGAGGAATCTCCAAGTATACTGTTCAGTCTGATTGGGAATGTGTACGGATTGTACTTATCTCCGGAAGTAACACTTACCGAGATGTTACCCTCGTCTGTCTTGAAAACAAGATAGTCACCTGTCCAGCCAAGAACTGCTCTGAAGTTTACAAAGTATCCATCTTCCATCTTTCTCCAGATTTCATCTGAATCAAGATTCCTTACATCATATACGCAAGCACCAACAACCACTCGTTTATTCTCCCTGTCGAGGTAGATGTTAGAGTAGTTAGTGGAGAACTCAAGTACTTCCCCAACTACAGTTGGTTCACGCACTATATAGTCAGATTCGATCAGATACTTAGTAGAGACAAGTAGCTCCTCTTCCTCTTTACAGAAAGCTACTCTTGTATCTAGGTTACCACTGGTTGTCCTGATTCTTTCCTTCAGATCTCCACTGGTCTCTCCGTTGTACACCTGATACCACAAATCACTCACTTTCTTAAAGGCAAGGTCATTTGTGTTATTAGGATCGACATAGAACATACCATCTACTTCTGTCCCGGCTAAGATATCCTTGAGTGATTTAGAATCTCCACTTTTAGACTTAACACTGATGTTACCCTCTTGTCCTGACCTGATCTGCATTAAGTACACATAATCTCCAGCTGCCAGAGGTGTACCGCCAGACGCTGCCTCAAGTATTGCTTCTATCTCCGCTGTAGTCCAGCTTGGACCGTAATTGGAGATTAACTCATCTGCCTCCTTCTTGGCTTCTTCCGGATCTTCTTTGTATAAGTCAATGATTTGCTGAATCTCGTCCGCATTACCGTACTCTATTGACGTGTCGCTATCCGTTAACAGTTCATCCTCATAATAGTCGTTACGACTTCCAGATTCATAGTATGTACCACCACCTGGCTTTACTTTAAAGTAATCGGAAGCCAACTGTCCCTTATCGTTAATTAAAGTGAAGTAGTACATACCGTCACCGTGAAGTAAATCCTGGATATCGAAAGCTGCAATGCGCAGTTTCAAATATCCATCTTGCATACCATCACTTATGGCAAACTGCATGAGAGGTCCATCTGTTCCAGCATCATAAGAACTCTGCACATAGCTAACTCCGGGATAGTCCTTGGAGTAGATCTTCTTGGTATATGGAGTTACCTGTGTTGTTATCGGGAAAGCTGTACCATCTGGACCTACGATAGCCAAGTGAGTGGGTATGAACAGCTCAAGGGAGACATTGTTCGTGTTGAACGATTTCGATAATCTCTCAAACTCCTTAGCACTTAACTGATAGTCGTAGTAGTTTGTGGTTCTTGCAATACCAGATGCTTGAGTAAACTCAATAACACTCGATGGTTCAAGAGTAAGGTTCGCCTGATAATAACCTTCGTCGATAAGTGAAGCGTCAAGCGTAATCTGCACATCTTTGTACGTAGTACGTGCATTGATATCTGCGATACGCATAAGCAACGTCAGCATGTAACCTGGATCAATCTCTGAGTTCCAGTTCAAGTACTGCTGATCATCTTCCGGGCTGATAATACCTTTCGCTATGAAAGTCTCTATTGCTTTAGCTTCTGCGGGACACGCTGAGTATGGCACTACTGTACCGTACAACTGTAACAGTATAGAACGTTCTCCAGCTGTCATTACTGGCTCACCATAGATGTTCATGATGTTGTATGCGTAGTTACAGAAATCTGCCAAGGTTACGATTGTACTTTTAGCTGAGCTGTTGTCTGCGTTCGGGTTTCCAGTAAATGCTTCGGCGTCTAATACTATTCCGTCATACACCGCTTGTTTCCAGTACAGACTTGGATTAGTTCTTGTTACGAAGACCCAAGCTTTACCAGCTGAATTGTCAACCGAGTCATACTGGGATAGGTTGAGGCTTAACTCTCCTTGTATCGGCGAGGATGTTACTGTTAATCCACTATCTGGAGTGAATATATAAGTGATATCATACTTCTCCTGTCCGACAGCTTTATAGATATCCATAAGAGCTGTGTTCAAGTCCACTCTACCATTAGCTAAATCCAACTTGTGCACACTGTATCCAGCGTTAACATCTTCACCACTAGGTGCGATATCCGTTATTGTTTCATCCGTAAGTAGGAAGTCATATCCGAGAGTCGTTAACTCACGTACTTTGTCCCTACCCTCAGATTGAACAATAGCTGGAGTCTTTGAATAAGTCCCATCTGACTTACGTACCAAAGCTTCGTAGCACATCTGATCGAAATACCCATCATATACTGCTGCGAACTTCTGATTATTTCCGCGATAATCTGTAGTGTCAGCTACCGCGTTCTTAATGTTCGGCAATTCTTCCAATGTCGGCACATAATACACCGCCTGACCTTTGTCAGTTGCCAGATATGCGTTAAGACTCCTAAGTGCTGTAACGCGAGGCTTATGTGTCTGCCAGTTGTCTACAATAACATGCCATGGTCCGCTGTCGTCATCGTCGTCTGCATAAACACCAGTTGGTAATAGCAGCGATAACAAACAACTGGCGAGCAAGAGTTTAGCAGAATTTCTTCGTAAACTCGTCAAAGCCGGCTTTATCAATTTTACCTCTCTTTTCTAAGATGTATTTGGGGACATTCTTGTAAGCGTCAGTTTCTGACATTGACTGCTCCTGCAATCTCTGTGCGATCATGTGTGCATTGAAACCAAGTTTAATAGCGTAGTTGAATGCTGCTGACTTGAGTTCCTCTGGTACTGATTCCTTTTCGTACTTTTTGCGGAACTCGGCATTCCTGTCTACCACAGGTGCTTCTGGCTCTTCGGGCGGATTCATTGCCGTATCGAAAGTCTTTTCTTCCGCTATAGGTGTGGATTCTTCTTCCTTCTCAACAAGAGCTTCGTGCTTGTCCATCTTAATTTCGATATCCGCTGTCTTTAACGCCATCTCGAGCCACATCTCGAAATCCATCTCTTTTACAGAATCTGGACATGAAATCATGAGACCTGGGTAGTCGATATCTCCAGCGTATTCTCTTACCTTAGACTTATAGCGTCCTCGCGCCAAATCAGATAATAGAATCTCCTGATCTTCCGGAATCAAATCTCGTTTAACTTCTTCCGATAGAATGAACAATCTCTCTAGATGTTCACGCTTGCAGTAGTTTGCGACTGATGATGTTGCCTTGTTCGTCTCCAAAATCGCAAGCTTGTTCAACTCGTTTTGGAAGTATGGTTTTGTCAGGTTGAATATATACTTATCCAGCACAAAGCTCAGTGCTTTCTCATATGGAACTACTCCTTTAGCCTGACGCAGATTCCTCTTGTACTGCTCGTACACTTTCTCAAGTTGCGGAAGTAACATAAGATGCAGCGCCTTATTCGACTCATAGTTGAATGGCAATTTAGTCTTGAATACTGAGATACTTGCTTCAGACAGTAAAGACTTCATCTTCGGGTCTTTGTCTCTCGTGCGAGAAAGGTACTCTCCATAACTCTTAGAAAGCAGTACTGCCTCCATGTCCTTTTCTTTAAAGATAGAATACATAAGTAACACATCGCGCGTGTCACCTGTGACATTGTCTGGAAATGTATTATTATGCTCGTACATATCCCTGAGTACTTCAAATAACTGTGGCATTTTTATCCTCCTTAATAGTATACTGTTTATTGAATACAGCTTCGTTCACGACTCTCAGTGTTGATATACTGGGAGTCTTATTCCCGTAGCAAATGATGTAATCACCCCTGCCCAGATTCTTACCGGATTTATTCACTCCAAATGGACAGTCATACCGGTACTTCTCAAGATCTGCATGGAATACCCACATCAGCATCTTCTTTGGTTTAACGCATAGAGTCCTTCCATTGAACATATCCTCAATGAACTTGTCACTTATCTCCTCACCGTTAAGTAAACAGAACTCTCTTTTCATCTTACTAACTGACAAAGTCCAATATGTATTGGAATCCTCCTTCACCAGTACGGGGTATCTCTTGCTTGTTACTGTTGTTGATGAGTCTAAACTATTTACATAAATTCTGTCGATACCGGGGACAGACATTTTATATGTTCTCGCTTTGCGCATACATCGTTTCCAATTATTGATGTTCTGCACATCTTCCATAAGTTTCGGCATAATTTCTCCTATCTATAATGTTTTAAATGCGCTTAATGGGACTCGAACCCACACGGTCTCCCATTGGAACCTAAATCCAACGCGTCTGCCAATTCCGCCATAAGCGCACGTGACTTATTTCCACCAGCCATAATTATCGTTATACTTCTTTGTAGCTCTCTTCATCCATACTTCTAACTCAGATAAAGTGAAAGCATTATTTGACATACCAAGTAGGTACTCTATAATCTCTCTATCTAAGAGTTTCTGTCTATCTATTTCCAGTAACCTTTGCTTCAGCACCGGTACATCCAAGATTGCATCTGTCTTTTTGACGTTTTTACCTGCTATACTCTGAAGTAATATTTTTACTTGTTTAGGCACAGTGTATATCTCAGCATCTGTTACGTAAGAGCATATCTGATAATGCAACAATGTCTCAGCACACCATGCAATAGGGTAATAAAGTATCTCAACGCCACTGATCTCTGTATACCGTTTCTTAACATCCTCATAGGTAAGCATACCGCCCATAGATCCATCTAAATCGAAGATTAGTACGACTCTATCTATACCTAACACACTACACTCATCTATGATATCCGCTGTACATAAGCACGGTATACACGATAATCCGTATTGTACATAGATATCTCCTACGTTATAGAAGTCTGTACTCGCGTCTTTTGCAATACCTTTGAAAGAGGTTACAATGCTGTGCATTCCGTACTTATCCTCAAACCTGAATAATGTCTTACACAATGTTCCTGTACTCCTCCTCTGTTATCTCTTGTAAGTTAACCACAAACATATCGCTAGTTACTGTATAGTACTTGTCTCCGTAAGATGTTAACTGTATATCATGCGTAGCTGCTATTACATCTACTTCTTTAGAAATATCTTTTAAAAATGAATATACTACATGCCTATCAGCGGGATGTACGTAGCTATCTATCTCATCTACAAGAATATTGCGGTCGCATCTGCACAATAGATCTAATATGACTAAAACCCTATTATCGCTAGCTTCTACGACTGGTAACTCACGACACGTCTCACTATTTCTGATACGATCATTATCATACCCTATAAAGTTATAGGACGCTGCATCAGACAAATACAGATCTTCAAGATACATTGTCTTACCTGCGGTGTTTATACCTCCTATTAGTTTAAACATCCAATCTCTCCTCTCTAGCCTTAAAATAACCTACAGAGTCATGTATAATTACATGTTCCGAGTTTTTGAAGGTTAACAAGAATCTATCTACTACAGGCTTAGACAACTGCTCCATAACTCTACCATAGTATATATCGACACCTAGGAATGTAGCTATGGCCGCTACAAGGAAAACCCTCTCTCCGGTACTTAACTTATATATCGGTAGTGTTATACTGCCCTTCTTGTATGTTCGAGTGTTCAGATCTATATCAGTAATACCTTGCTTGTTCACTGCATTCAATCGCTCCACAAGGTAGTTCTTTGGTACGCTTTTTCCTACATCAATGAAATGCTCTAGTTTCATGTTACCGTTATGCATATCATTGAATATAAAGATTACATTACTAGGGCATTTCTTATCAAATAACATAGAGCACCTCCTATCGTAGCGATGATTTAGATATGAATGTGCCTACCTGCCAAGGCACGAGACTAAGACCACTCCCAACTGCTCCAATGCGAGACGGATCTTCATATGTTATTACCCAGTACCCTGCATTGAGTCCTGTCCCCTTCACACACGAAATAACTCTTACCATAATTAACTCCTTTCATACAGGGTTATTCCCTCCTTGTTAATGCTATCGTAGTGTGGATAACTTCCCAACCACTTATAATAGAAGTCTATGTTCTGCATATTTGGGTTAATTCCTACCTGATTCCTCATCAAGTACTTTTTAATATCAGCCGGAATCTGCATAGTAAACCTCCTAGTCGACCAATATATTCAGATTACTAAGTACACACTCCCTATTACTCGAATAACACTTTCGAATACTGTACGGCAACCTCTCTACAAGGGAGTCTACCGTGTACACATTTCCATTGTGTACCACTAGCTGACCGACGTAATTATCCCAGTATTTTATGGCATCTGACTCTACCGTCTGTGTGAAGTCTAATTTCGCAGTTGGTATACATTTCCATAAAGTACTTACAGCTGTAATGGCCGGTACTTTATTCTCTGCGCACCACTTAGATATCCTACTATCGGGTACAGTATATTTCCAACCATTATGTTTAAAATCGTTAACAAGTGCTCCGAGATAATCAACTGATACGAGCTGGTCGAAATCGTAATATACTCCGCTAATATCATAAGCTACATCGTTATCGTCCACCCAGACAACATGACCTCTTCCAACTGACCAACAAACATCGCCGCCATTAAAAGCCTCTCTGAGCATGTTCGCGAAATAAAAGCAATATCCGTTTACAAACACCTCGTATAGGTCACTACTACGAGAACTAAAATCGTAGATAAATCCCAGCACATCTGGACGCGCGTCAGGGAATTGTTTACGATGAGATGCAATCCAATCTTCTTTACTTAACATTATAAGCCTCCTCAAACTTGCAGTTACAATAAGTCTTACAGTTATCCAGACCCACAAAATCTGCTACATCTTCCTCGTCTATATGATATCTGTCCCAGTTACCTAATACTTTATAAAGTATCTCGTGTATATTCGACTTTTGTAAAAGCGCCATATCGGTATCGTCGAAATTCAGAGCGCTACTCTTGATGTATTGTATTACTTCCTGTTTCTTTGATTCATCCGGGATTCTATACGGTGTTGTTTCAAAGTTCACAAGATTTACGTACTTCCCTGTTAATGTGATTGGCTGAAGTACCCACCATTCCCGTGTACGTAAAGAATCCACTACTAATCCCTTACCATATAAGTACTCTGGAGGAATGCAGTATCTTGTATCAGCATCATATTCCCACACAGTAAGCAGCTCTGGTTTGCCGGGATAATAGAACGGGTGACCTATTGCACTGAGACAGCCTTCCAGTGATTCTGCAAAACAGATACGAGGTGTTATCGTGTCCTCCGGTGGATTCGCACTCTCAGGTACTCTTGGCGTAAATGTACGTGCTAAATCGTGCTTACCTACGGCTACGTGATATAATTTTACCTTACTCATTACTTTGTAGAAATCTGCAATTGACAATTCACGCCTAAGCTTCTCTATAGCATCTGTAATTGCATTATCCATCTCAGCCTTCTCAACAAGAGATAGACGCTGACTTTCCGTAAAAAGAGACCGTGCTGTTTTGTACACTACAGTTAATGCAAAAGAATCATATGCATTATCTATATAATAAATAGCTGACACATCTTCAAGTTTTATTTCTGAAATTACACGTACATATTTGTTACAGTTATGTGTTTCGCCTACAGGAGGGATATGATCTAAAAGCAACTCAATTACGTACTCACTATAGTTACCGGAGTAACCACCTTCGCAACCAACTGCATGAGCAACTCTCGGAAAGGATCTCCTAGCAAGCGTGCTCTCTGCTAATAAACTGTCCATATAAATGTATATCGGCGCTAAACCTTTACAATTGTGATAATCAGTGTCAGAGAAGTATTTAGTTCTCGATTTTGTAATATCGCACCTGTAAGTCTCTCCTCTTAGCAATAAATCAACAACATCTTTCGACTGTATCGTGATTGCTCTGTACATGTAAATCCTCCTATAAACTATAATACTTCTTCTCCAATTATCTGCATCCGCTTTATTACATTTAATAGCTCAGATGGTGTCACAAGACTCTGCTTAGAATCATCAGACCCAGGTTTATAAAATCTATGCAATGAAAATGTTGTAATTAGATGATCCGATACTTGGGTACTGAGGCATGTCCAAGTATTAAGCACTAATCTTGCTACAGTACTGTCACTATCCATTTCGATTGCAACTAATGCTACTCCATCTACATCGAGAACTAATGCATACTGTTGCTGTATGAACTCCATACCATCTCTCACCGCTTCACATACGTACTGTAAGCTAGATGCTGTTATTATATTACTGTACACAAGTATAGGGGTAGTGTATCTGCAATGGCCTATAGCTATATGCCGCTCTTCCATTCTTACTGCAAAAGACCCGACCTTGGTGCCATCGCTTCTGGCTACATAATAAATAGCCCCATTGAGGAAAGCATTGCTTATTGTTTCTTTAATTGCTGCTTTGTCAACTTTAAGCTTATTTCTCTTCATATATGCTATTTGCATGTCGTATATGTCCTGCAAATCATAGTATAGGGCTTTCTGTAATTTATAATTTACAGTCATACATCTCCGTGCCAATAGTGTCTGATCACCCCTTCGCAATGTTTTCTGCTTTCCTGCGAAAGGGATATTTACCTCTATCTTTTTGAAATCTACTTGACAAAAATTATTACGAGTAAACCATCTTTTATCGTGGAAATACTTATCTATATACTCGCCAAGTTCTTTCTTATTCTCATCATGTAAATATGTTAAATACTCGTATGGATGCCATACGCAATCACCCTTTGTCGTATTACATGTTTGACAGAGCGCTACTATGTTCACTAAGTCATTTGTTCCGCCCTTTGATATTGGAACAACATGCTCAACTGTGAAGTTGTCACCAATAGCTACTGGACACCCACAATGAGCACATACACCGTCTGACTTGCGCAATATATCCTCTTTTACATCCTTCGAAAACCAAACTCTTTCTACTACTTTCTTTCGTGGGAGTGCTTTTTGCAATCTCATCCTCCTCCTTTTATAATAGCTACTCTAAGTGGACCCTCTGGGACTCGAACCCAGGACCGTCCGGTTATGAGCCGGATGCTCTAACCAACTGAGCTAAAGGTCCAGACGGGAGGATTGCTCCTCCCTATTCATAGGAGAAATAATACACCAATGGCGTAGTGTATCCTAAGGAAATTCTTTAACGACAAAACCAGCTTTGCCTAACCATCTTGCCACAACGTGTCTGTGACAAAACGAACCTGACTTCTCGTAGCAAATAAGTGCAATATCCTTGCCGCCTGACAACTTCTCCAAATCAGCGACAACCTTCTCCTGAGACAAATACCGAAGCACATCTCTGAGATATGCAGCTACATAATGATCTTTGTCGCCGTCGCGCTTGTAATCATATAAAATATTATATGTAGGTGCAAGTGCTTTGTATACTGGGTATCTCCAGCCAGGTACTTGCTTAGCTGCGATTGAGATTGGTACAATATCTGACGGCAGATTCTTAACCTGAGCAAAGTAACTCGTGTAGATTAACATGACTTGAATCCTCCCCTATTTTTATATACCCAGTAGACGCTGAGTTTTGATTAGCTACTCAAGAAATTAACTACAGCTTCAGTTTTTGAATCAAGCCAACTTTGTACTTCATCCTCATCCATTTTTCCCTGTTTATACTCGTTAGCTACTCCTCTACATACAAAATAACCATCTGAGGTTGAACTAACTCCGTATACGTTCTTGAAGTTTACAGTCCAGTTAGTACTTCCGACTACGACAATATCTATTGTTATCTTTGGGTTCCTCTCTGCTTCTGTTATCGCATTGGCTAACGCGTTTAACCTGTTGACGCTCATATTCTCAAGATCATCAGAGGGTAGAGTTACGATAACACGAGCTGTTGTCTGTGTTACGACTTCGTTTAAGTTTCTAATATAGCGCGCTAAATCAGTACACTCAACCATTCCAGCAACTCCAGCTAGACTAGATGTTTTTGAGTAATATGTACCTACCTTAGACTCTTTCAGCTTGCAGGTCTGTATTAATACTACGCATGGAGTGTCTAAACTGACAGCTCTGGTATCGATAAACTCAGAAGCCACTTTACTGTTTTCGCACATAAATACAGCAGATACGCTTGACAGATCCTCTGACGGTAACTCATCTCCAAATGACATCCATAAATCAGTATACTTAGAACACTCACCTACCGAGATGTATCCCATATTTTCCATGACCGATTTAAATCCCTTAGGTGTTCTTATTACTGCAGGAACATCTACGGTACAGTCACGAAGTTGTTTTATCCAGTCCCAGTCTTCTGTATTTATTTCAGCAAGACCTTTTATATTATTTACTTTTATATTATGCACAACTAATTCCTCCGAACTATTTGTATGTTACAGGAAGTACCCTCCTTACATCGACACCGGAGAATAACCAGTATTCTCCAGGTCGACCAAAACACTTCCCGTCTGCGACGTAATTTTCATCATATTCTAGTTCATATACCTCGCAGTCTCCTCCAAATGCCTCTACAGCACGTTCTGGAGTTGCGTAGACTACAATATGATTCTCCACCAGAGTTGGATGTACTACTAACCTTTTTAGGTTAGATCCAACAGTACTGGCATGGTAATATGTCATTTATAACCCTACTCCTCATCATAATTCGATAACTCGACTGCTTTCCACACAGAGGATAAGTACATGTCTCTAGTACACCACAACTGTCTAACACCATTGGCACAGAATACCCCACAATCCCGCGAACATCTCACTGTGTAATCGTTCAGATCCTGCGCAGTGAAGATAGTTGTGATACTAGACTTCTTGAGCTTGTCGACTGCTTTCACGTAACCTTTCCAGAAATTCTCCCTTACGATATTAGCTACGTAGTCGACATCCTCCACGATTAAGACATGATTCTCTTTGGATTCCCCATATCGAGCAATCACATCATTAATGTAGGCGAGCATGTCACCCTCACTGTAGCATCTGTAAATATCGTCAACGAATGGAGTAATAGTTACCGGATATTCCCCATTGGCTGCCCACAGACCTAATCCATACGTTGCGATATACGCGATATGGAAATGAGGCCACGTAATGTCGTCGATCAACTTCTTCATGAAAAGGTTTACCATATTGGTCTTACCTGTTCCAGTCATACCTGTGATTAAGTTAAACTTTGAAATCTTAGGCATGGTATTGTAGGTGTGGTACGTAAGCTTTACTCTACTCACCGGAACTGGATCCATCTCTGGATGCCCCACTTCAAACACCCATTTCGGTAACTCGTTCAATGGATACTCGAGAATAACCCCATCTGCGCACTTGTTGTCAAGCGCTGCTAATACTTCCTCTTTAGTTGCTGTTACTGGTAAATGTTCATACATAATTCTTTTCCTCCTTCTATCATGATCTATGAACAAATAATGATATTTATATAAACGACTTCTAATCGCTTATATCGAAGATTTTGATTTGATCACTGTGTGACCACTTTAGTACCTTGCCGTACCTAGTCCGATCGCGTGTCTTTCCATGAAACCCGACCTGTACGTAATGTGTAACGTTTCCATCTCTCATGTACCCAAAACTAACATCAAGTTTCTCTCTTTGGTTCTGATAGAGAGTTCCTTGACGTGCTCCGAATATGTGAAGAAGACGTACACGTTTTTGTAGTTTTCTGTTAGTTAAATCAATTCTCTCAGCTAGTGTTCTCATAGCTCTTCGCAAAACTCCGTAATTGTTTTACATTTATAGCAATATAATGGCCTTGTATACCCAGGCTCAGCGTGACGTTTTGTCTTTCTAGCTATGGGTGTCCTGCTTCCACAAATAGTGCACCTCAGATATATGATACGTATTCTTTCCATGTTATTACCTAGTAATTGGAATATATGTAGTGCTGCGTCGATTTACTGTCCTCGAATACTCCTCGCTCACAGTAACACCTCCCTGTAATACTTCGAGCATACTTCATATTTATCTTCTACTCCCACTCTCAAGGACGGAGGTAGCATATCCCACACCATGTCCACCATGTCGGGAGGCATAGCGTTGAATCTCTTAGTCAGGTACATCTGAGCATCCATACTCATTTTATCCCACCCTCCATAGAACGTGACGAAACGCTCTACGATCTGACTGAAAGTTATATCAGTCTCCACATCTAATATGTTCTTTATATCTAGTATGTCGTGGCTATCCGGCCTACAACAAACTGACTTCATACATATTAGAGTTAATGCGTCAGCTGTGAATACTTTTAAGACTCCCTTAAATGTCTTATAGTGTTTTGCATACTGCGCGATAGCTGGAGTGAACGATCCTGTAACCATTACATTATGGTTCATCCAATCCGTAGGTAACGAACATTCTTTAGCAACGTCCGCTACCAAATCATCTAAATAAGCCGATGCCCGTGAGAAAGTATCTATATCCATAGTAGATTCCCGGAAAGTGTAGTTGATGGCTATGGCTGCACCACCAACCACTACAATCTCTATCGAAGCTTCCGGACCAAACTTCTCCAATATCTTATCGGCCAATTTATCTAAGTAAACATCTATGCTTTCCTTAGACAGCATTTCCAACCTCCGTAATGCATACTTTATGCCTTATAAATTCTGGTATACTCCTTTCAATATAATTATGCAGATAAGACTCTCCCATTGTCTCGCACATAATCTTCATTGATTCTGTCAGTACATAATCCTTCTCCACATATGAGGTATATTGTACATACTTACTAGGTATACTAATACCTAATACGTTACAACTATACTCGAGTAATCCTATACAGTATCCTGTATACTCTAAGTTAAACCAGTAGTCTACAGAGTCTACTAAATACTTAGGTCCTTTGCTCATATATAAGTGATTCATCGTGCTAACAAATTGAGTATATGTCATGTAAGTCCTCCTCGCTATTCTGAATCGGACGGCGTTGCCACAGGAATCTCCTTAAATTCTTTTGCGTTACAAACTTCTACGCGTTTCACTTTGTCGTCAATCACAGCTACGCATACCATATCGCTGTAAGCTGCATCTCCAATGATCTTATAATACAGCTTATTGGATCCATCATTGAAAGTCGGTTCACCGTATACAGCTTCTACCTCTTCTACACTTGAAGAGATAGAGATTCCGCCGTATACAGACAGTACACCATCTCCTTGCGTGTTACCAATATCCTCAAGTACATCGAAAGCATAGCCCTCTTCCGGCGTGAGACCTTCTCCCTCCTGTACTCCGATATTGGCGATAAGCATAGCTCCGTCTGGTGATTTAAAATATCCGACACAGTCCTGATTGAACCCAATAGTTTCCATGTCAGTGCTCTCTAAAGTGAATCCCATATCGACAATGTCCGATACTTTAATCGGCACAGAGACTTCATTTCCCGCTAGAGTTACTTTGGTTAAATCCTCTACCGGCGCCTCTGCACTAGTCTCCGTTTCCACTACCTCTTTGTTGTTAGCAGCACAACCACTCACGAATAAAGTGGCAAGAGCCGCCGCATAAATTACTTTGCGTAATCTCATTTGTTCCTCCTTTAACTGAATAAGTATACATTCAATTCAGTTGTAGTATTTATACTCACCCCAGAGTTAGTAATCGCCTGTAATGGCATAAGTCTCCTGAGTGGTGTATCTAGTTTAATTAACAGTCTCCCTGTGTTAACGGAGAGTACTTTATAAATGTCAGACTCAGATACTCCATACGTGTCAAACAGTAGACCGCTAAAGAGCTGTAAGCACACAGCTAATTTGCACGCTATCTTAATGTCTGTCAGCTGGGCTGCACCGAATGCTGAGTGCACATACTTTCCATCCCAATCATAGCCAAACGCTTCTAATGTTGGCATGAGCACATCTGTCATACGCTTAATAACGGGTAGCCTCTGGTTAAACACATACTCTGCGCTATATACTTTCTCTGAATCTGTTTTATAAATAGTAAGCATATTAACCTCCGATAAACAAAGTACCGAGTTCTAATAAAATCATTCCAGCAGCTGCAGTAACATATCCGAATGTAGTCGCGAGCCTATTGCCATGCTCATATCCGTAAGTCATATAGTAATACCCTCCGGTTATGAAGATCCCGCTCAAGGCTAAGATAAGTTTCATCACTGGCGCAAGGATTGAGAATATATGCCCGTATCCAAAAGCGTACACAACAATTAAAACAACCCATGAAAACTTCATGATGTTCAGTGTGAATGATTTTGTCTTTAAAACTCTAATAACTGATTCCATAGTATTTTCTCCTCTAGGAACCCGCCGTCTTAGACAATCCGCGTTATACTAAAACGGCGGACTCATTAAAATAGTAATGATGCTATAGCGGCTACTATTGTAGCGGCTATTATTATGGTCGGCGATACTTTTACTCCGTTAGCAGTAAGAATGGATATAGCCAACCCGACAAGTAACTCTAATATAATAAGAGCTATCACCTTGTTAGATATACGTCTTTGAGGTTTCTTCTTTTTGCGTTTAGGTCTTGTCTCGTAGCGGTAGTGTAACTCACCTCCAATCATACAAATCGTGATTAGCGTAGCTACTATTCCCAATGCGGCTACAAGGGTATCTTTGGTACCTACTCCGAACTTAATAGTTGCAATAGATAAGCAACTTAAAACTATCAATAAATAAGTGTCGTACACAGAAATTCCTCCTATAGAAACATTGGTCTTCCGTATAAGAAAGTATGATCTAAACATGTTCTGTCCATAAGTAATACTTTATATCGTATTGAATACTGGACAGCTAACTCACTAAACACTCCAGTGGTTATGAACACCCACTTAGTGTCCGGGTCAGCTTGCAAGAGTGCATGGATATCCTTTGGACTAACAGGGTTTGATTTGTCCCGTAACTCACAATGTAGTGTGTATTGTGCTTTACTATTAGAAGCTAGTATATGCCTTGGTTTGGTCCATAAGATACACTGATAACCGTAAAACATGAAAAGCTTCCCACACCATCTGATGAATATCCGATTTGACCTTCCGAAGAAGTCGATTGGATCACCTTCGATTTTACCCAAGAATTGTACTTTCTCTAAGGGTAAATCCATTTTGGGCTCAAGCTTTGCGACAATTCTACGAGCGTCGTTAATACTCCAAATCTTACATAAGTAGTCACCTATGTATATTTTAGTTGGAAACCACCATTTGACGTTGAAGCCGTATCGTCTGTCCTTATGTCCATCCTTCCTGACGTGTAAATACCTGCGATATCCCCACAGTACATCATCTGGATGTTTCTCTCTTCCAACATGACACAGGAACGGTAGTTTAATCCTGTACTTTTTCTGGAACTTCCTATAGTCTTTGCGGTAAATAGTCCACACAAATACTGTAATGATAAGTATAACTGGTATACAGTATTTAATCCACATATTTACTCCTTTGCGACTAAGTCAATTCTGATTTGGTATGTAACATCAAACTCAATGTCTGGTTTGGTTACAGTAATGTTATAGTAGTTCTTGAATCTACTTGACTGTAATACTTCATCCATGACAGGTTCGAAATCACTTGATATAGATACTGATACAGCAAATCTCTTTCCCTGTCGGATTGGTTCAACCGCTTTATCCAGAAACCCAATAAGGTCTGCTTTTAAGTGCAATAGATTCTGAGTGACAGCATCGTCTGCTTTCAACTCAGCAGCATCGTCGTTTGCCATCTTTTTAATCAGCACACGAAACTGATCAAGTACAGATAGTTTCTGAATAGGCGTGTTGGCATCTACTTCTACGAATGTAAAAAGCTTCTTGCCTTGTCTCATACTTTACTCACCCTCAAGTGCTGCCTGTAATTCTGAGTAATCCACATCATCGAATACTTCACCATCTGTCATGATTACCACTTCCTTAGTATCAAGGTTTACCTGTACCAAAAGTGTGTCGTATTCCCAGTCGATTCCGAGACCATCCGCCAGGTAAGAACTATCGTCCTCGTCCCACTTTGCCTCCATGAGATTCTCGTCATTTGAGTTGTACTCAAAGCCATGCTCCTTTAAAAACTCTTCCATTTCTTTCTCCTTTCGTTCAATATTATACGGGAGTCTCCGCTCCATCTATATATGTTTTATGCAGGTATATTTTTAACAAAAGGGGAGGCTTTTTCACCTCCCCTTATTACAGACTAATTACTCCACTTAGCGTAAAGGTCAAGGTCTTGATCTACATACTGCTCGAACTCATACCGCTCTGTTCCGCCCTCAGAAGTAGTCCAGTACAGGAAATGTCTGTCTGGTTCTATGATAGAGATGGCGGGACTTCCGGGATCATGAATCAAATTACCACGAATTAGGTCGATTGTATTGATCTTGATTCCATCGCACCAGAACCGTACTTCAACCGTATCCGTCGGGTCAGTGTTTAGTTCCGTATAATGAGGAACTAATGTCATACCGCCTGCAGGTACTTTCGTGTCTGAAGTTACCTTCTTCCCGTTGTAGGTCCAGTAGTCAAATCTGAATCCGTCTTTATGTGAATCTGGTAAGGCACCTACTGTATCGTCTGTCTTACGCTTAATGATGCGGTCCAAGTCCTCAAGATAGATATCCTGATAATCTGCGCTGTACACAGCGTAAAGCTTTGTATTCACATACAGAGGTCCTATTGTTGTAGTTCCTCCAGGATTCTGTGACCAACCTAAGAACGTATATCCAGGTTTGCTTCTTGTAGGTAAGTCATTTAACAGCTCTCCAGCCTCCCTAATGACAGTTTGACTGTAAGAGTCGTCAATGAGCTCTAAGCTTATCTGGTTATAACCGTATTTGTAATCAAGCTGCAAGTCTCTATCCGGGACTGTTCCAGAGTTAACCGGGATACCATCCTGATCGACGTAGGTAATGAAACTCATTCCTATCTTGTCTGGAGGTGTCGGCATGGAACCTATTGCGTTACCGTCCTCCACTACCTTAGTGGTTCCGTTCGGGAAAGTAACGACGTACTTAAGTCCATCCCATCTGGCGATAAGCTGAACATCCTTTGACCACTTATAGATGTCTCCAGCTTTGACTTGCTCTCTCTCATATTCCCAGTACTTAAATGTTGCGCCACTCTTCTTAGGGGTTGGTAATGTCGGGATTGTATCTCCGTACTTCATCTCCCACTTCTGAGCAGACGTGTTAAGTGATAGGATATAATTACCCTCTGTGAATTTTGGATACAGAGAGAAATCATTCAGAGGAATACTCTCAGTAGCACTAACGGGCTGTTTACAAGCTTCGTCCCAGAACCACCCAACAAATCTCTGGCCAGGCTGCTCCGGTACAGGAAGTTCACCTATCTTGGCAGGATAATAGTACTTCTTGACACCGTAGTCAACTAATGTACAGGTTACCTGCTTACTCTCGAAGACTGCATAGAAGGTTGTGTCCTCTTCGATTGGAGTATTGAAGTCGAAAGCTTCTCCACCCTCCGACAGCGACCAGTGAATGAAGTTCTTACCTTCCTCGTTTGGTACGAATGGAGGCGATACTGTATAGCCAGAGATCGCGTCGATTACCTGCACTTTACTCGGTGCCACGAATGTGATTTTGATAGCACTCTCGGCATAGTCTGCGGTAAGTACATGATCGTCTGCTACTGTTACTATCGTGTCTGGAGTTACCGAGAACTGACGTATCACTTCATCTGTATCGTTGTTTATCTCAGTATATTTCCAACCTTTGAATCGGAAACCTGTATCCATTGTAGGAGTCGGCAGTTTCCCGTACGGCTGATCATAGGTTACACGGATTGGTGTTGGCGTTTCACCTACACCGTTCTCGAAGGATACTACAACTGTCTTACCTTCCCAAATAGCGTATAAGTCACATTTCTCGCCCGCTTCCGCTTGAGAACGTAAGTCATTCTCAGACCAGTACTTGTCCGGATAATCAGCTGACCCTGTAGGTGTCTTTGACCATCCAATGAAGTTATATCCTGTTCGTGTGAACGTATTCGCAGGGAGCGTTACTCGAGACCCGTATGTGAGCGTTATTGGAGTCATTTCTCCCTCTCCACCATTTGGATTGAAGTAGATGGTATACTTATGCTTAACCATATAACGGTAAACATCAAGATCGGGTCTGGCGAATAGCTGGTTGTCTAGACCCGTCGCTCCATGGTATCTGTACTCAACACCGTTGAATGTTTCGTTCTTAGTACCAAGAGAATCACCACGTACAATCGAGTCGAAGGTTACTAACTTTGTAACTCTCTGCAGCTCTTCTTTTGTGTGATAGTCTATTGTTATGAAGTTAACAGGTACTTCCTTGTAGTGGCGGTCTCCTTGTACTAATCCACATCTGGTACAAGTATCCTGCCAGTAAACATCTTGCCACTGACCGACTGGATACCACTTCGGTTGGAAGTCATGTCCCAACGGATCTCCTATCTCATCAATGATAGTTAAGTGACATCGACTACAGGAGTAATACTTTTTGGCTGGTTCAGTACATGTCGCTTCTGATTCGCGAACGAATACTTTATCGTGTCCTAATGGCTGAGACGTTTCTGTCTCAGTTCTACCACAAACAGTACAGCGCGTGGTTTCTACACCAGGATTTATACACGTTGCAGAGTTAGAAACAAACTGCCAGGTATGTGGGGCGGTGTTTTGTGAATGTCCACAAGAGCAGACCTGCCAGTGATACCCGCTATCTCCCTGGCTCAAAGACCAGGAGTGGGTGTGGGCAGGACGCAATGTCACATTGTAATATGTATCAGGAACTCGTATGTATCCTTCTGACTCAGACCCTTCTTTGTGTGCGGGCATAAATAACTGTACTACTTTATCTCCAGCAGTATTATCCATAGTTACAAACCACGCATGTCCTGCAACATGACTTGTGCTAGTGTTAGAATGGTAGTAATCTTGAGCATACTTGTACGGTAATCCACCAGATGACCGTAAACTTATAAAACTCGACTGCCTGCCGTATCTAGCGTTTATACGTATTGTTTCCCCAGGGTTCAAAGTAAATGTTACATTACCATTAATACCATTGGTCTGTGGAGCACTGGTTGTATACTGATACGGCGGGAAGGGGTAACCATCTCCGCTCCATTGGTGACTTCCACGTGGTTGTATAATACTATTAACTCCTGCGTTATCTACACTAATCGGTATGATCTCTGAAGCGTATGCCGGGAACGCCAACATTAAGGAAAGGATTAACCCAAATACTATTTTCTTAAACCTCATTATATCTCCTTTCATAAGCATAGGGAGATGAGAAAGTGAATAATATGGTTAGGACAATTGTCTTTAGTTTCTTCAAGAAATCATCTCCTTACTTCTTCTCAGCAGGAGAACCTCCCGTCTGAGGTAATTATTTACGAGTTGCTTTCTTTACCTCAAACAGATATGCGCTGTGAAACTTCCAGACCTTTATGTTCAAACCATCCATCGGTTGTTTATAAAAAACCTCACTGTAAATTTCTTTACCATTGATCTCAGCGATATACTGGTAATGTTTTCCGTCTGAATGTTTTAGTTCACGTATCTTGGTTGGGTAAACTTGTTCATACATAATTGGAGTCAATAAAAGCCCCAAAATTAGTGAAATAAATTCCACTGCTATAACGACTGCAAGTACACAACCAAGTGCGTAAATGAAATCAATACTGCGTACTAAATGTAGTACGTAACTTATTACAAGTACAGCTAAGTACTCTTTATAACGACGACTCTCGTGTTTCGAAAATACTAACATACTCCTCCTAATGAAGGGCCAACTCAAGTGCCCATCTTATTTTGTTCTCCTGCTCGTATTCTTTCTGTAAAGCAGGAGGATATCTCTCAATAACTTTCTCAGCCAACTGCATCAGATCAAAATCTTCTCCAGGCTCCCACGCGTCGATTACTTCTACCTCATCTTCTTTGCAAGCACTTGCTACTCGCATAACTCCATTGTAGATGTAATCGGCGTTCTTGCCCACTTCCTTGGCGAACTGCACTGCGAACTCCTTAAGATTTGGCTTGCCTGCGTTCTTCCAAGCCTTGTAAGCTGTAGTTATAATAACATCAGCATTACTCAATACTTCTTTGCCAATAGCTTTAGCTAAAGCACTTTTTCCCAACTACTCACCTCCTAGAAGGGTAATAATCTTGTGGTCAACTCGTAACACAAATATAACTTATCGTACTCGTCTAACGCTGTTACTAATGCACTAGGAAAACGTCTTAACCACTCCTCAGCTAACGCGGGAACTTCACTTTCTTGTTTAGGTAACTCTGTTGACATAAGCAGCACTTCTAAATAGGCGAAGTCTTGTACGCGTAATGCAGGCTTCATTCTCTTAAGAATCTTACTTACATTGAGCTCTGGATGGTTGGTCATAAAATACTGTTTAAGCATTGCCCATTTCAGAAGTTCTGGTGCTGAACTTCCCAGCACCTTAACTATATTCTTAGTCTCTTCAGTATTACCACCAGAAAGCATTCTTTCCTGAGATGCCGCTACCTGTAGCTTCTGTCACTTTTAACTCTAACCAAACCCACTCAACTTTTCCATTTCCTGTACTCTTATTCTCGCTCATATTAATTCCTCCTACTTATTTAATAAGATATAAGACAAATCATTACTACTTATGAAGTAGCAACTGGTGTACGTGTCTTGCTTTACACAAGCGTATTCATTCCCAGCTTTTACAATGAATAGCTCCCCATCATCATACCACCAATCCAACGGTTCATGACTCAGAGCACATACTCTTGTAGCTGCATCTACTACAGCGTCCCCATGTTTCTGATACCGGAAGTTATAGTTGAAATACCATCCTTCTTTGTAATAACTCATATCATCAGCGGACGAAGAGAGCGCCACTTCCATTACATCAAACGGAAGCTTCCATGTACCAGAAGTCTCATACTCAACGGGTAATGCCACATCCGGTAAGTCCTTCAATTGGTTTTTCTCATTCATCTCAGGACATGGAGCTGTATATGCATTATTTACCAAAAAGCCCTCTTTTGAGTCCAGTGTATAACCATTATCACTTTGCACACCTACGTAATAATTACCGTACTTTCTGAACACCTCTTTAGCTGTTGTTAAATACGTATCATTACCTAGCGACTTGCCTTGACTATGGTCCATTGTTCTATATACAGATGCGTCATTAAATTTCCAGATAGTTAACTGGTTGGATTCGAGTAACTCTGTGTTCATACCATCAACTACTACATCTGCATACTGAGTACCGCCAAGAGGTACTGTTACTGTGATTGGGTCAGCACCACTTGTTTGACAGACTGCACTTCCTTCTACTTCTGGTTTAATAGAGAAGAACCACGAATAGACTCCCATATAACCTAATGCTATTATAAGCAGGAACGTACATACGAATCGTTTCATTCGTCGTCCTCCTCTCCATATTTCTTTAATACACTGTCGGCCAACTCATCGAGTGGAGTATTGAGTATCTCTTGTGTTCTCTTCTGTCTTCTGTGTCTCCAAAGAACTCTACAGATTCCGCCAGTAACACCGACTAACAGAATAACTACTGCTACCGTAGGCAGCTTGAATGGGACACTTGATTCGTAGCTGTCTCCTGTTAAGTTAAACAACCCTACCTCGTCATAGTATGGATAATCAAATACCTCCTCAGGAGTGCGCACTTCTGCGGCTATGTTTTTGATCACACCCGCTTCATATCTTATATCTACGGACCTCTCCTGTTTACCACTCTCCCAGCTTATATCTGTAACACCACTGTAAGTGTTCTTGTTGCTTGGTTCTCCAAGTAAAGTAGACAGATTCGCTGGGCTCGTATCTCCACTAACTCCCATAATACTATAGTCTAAGTATCCAACCTCGACATCATCTTCAGGTCTGTATGATATACGGTAAACTATGCATTCATCTAAGTCCACTGATGTGTCTTTAGGATTGTACATATCCATTGTAATAGCACGCCCTTGACTATCATAAGCATGAAACCAGTCCACAACTGACCTGCTGGGCGCCTGCATATCTTCCTCTGGAGCGAATCCCAAGTCGAATATCAGTGATGCTTTACATGGGAGTTGTATGTATTTACCATTCAACTCAATAGAGCCGAATGAGCCATTACTGCTAGCGTAGTCCTCTGTAATCTCAATGGTCACATGAGAATAGGGTTCTACATAGGTCTCTGCTTTAACAGGTGTTTGATTGAGTACACAGAGAACTGACGCCAGCAATAGTGCTTTCTTAATCATTACTTACCCAGTCTTGCCTTAAGCTCAGCTAACTTCGCAGAGGTTGCTCCGCCACCGCCGTTAGCGTACCTGTTGAGCACATCGTCACCAGCATCCGGAATCGGCTGATCCAGACTAACCATAGCTTCGGCTTCAGCACGCTCACGCTCGGCTTTCTCAGCCAGCTTGTCGAATCTACTGAATGCACTTTCACCTGAAACCTTCTGTACTTTGGAAACTGCCTTAGAAGCTTCGGCATTGGCTAAGTCTGCTTTGATCTCACTGGCTTTAGCTTTCATCTCGTTAATATCACGTGCCATATCGTTCAGCTTATTGCGCATAGCGTCGGCATCTTTGGTAGCATTAGCCACTTTAACTTTCCAAGTATTAACAAGAGTCTCGTACTCAGTTGCCTTATCCAACGCAATGGTCGCAGATGCATCATCTCCTGCAAGAACAGCATTCTCTGCTGCCTTATTGTACGCTGCTAACTTATCCTCATACTCCCTAAGAGTGTTCTTCGCCCGAGTCTCCCCCGCAATAACCTGAGCAGCTGCTGCTTTGACCTGAGCGTATTCTTTTGTCGCATCCTCGATAGTCTGATTGATTGCCTGTACGGGATCTTCTAAGTCGTCCAGTAATGCGTTGGCTTTACTCCGAGTGATAAATGCAATTCTGTCAAATAATCCCATAATCTTAATTCTCCTTATTATATTTATTTAGCGCACTGTCTGACATTTCGTTGATATCAGTGTTGAGTATTCGCTCACGTTCTTCTGCTTCTTCCGCATCAGATTTGCGCTTCGCTTTCAGTAAGAAAATAAATCCCACTATAATACCAAGTCCAGCTATCACAGCCACTGCAAGTATGATGTACTGCTTTGTAGTTCTCCCCACCTTCATCATTCTTGTAGCTGCGTCGCTGAAACTCTTAGAGAACATTTCCTCGTCAGATAAATCGCTAGTGTACTTCGAGTCGATAACATCTAACAAAATCTCGCCAGCTTCGTCATCGATTACTCCTTTAGCAGCACTTCCTGCCCAATAATATGTAGCGTACACTGATGGACTGCTTTCCATGAAACATACAATAACGTGACCTTCATCTTTGAATAATTCTGAGTACTTAGACTTCAGAGCTGTTTCAAAGTCACTGGTGTTTGGTTTTGCCTTACCATTGATATTGTCGGTAATCCACAGATATGGTTGTACTCCTGTTTTGTCATAGAACGTCTTGAGACCTTTGAGTAGTGTCTTCTCGTCATGTATCCAGTTAATATCATCTTGATACCACGTATCGACTTTTGTGCATAACGAACTGTCGAGCTTCGATCTTTCAACCGTACTCTGTTGTATATTTGGTCTTGCTGCGATCAGTCCTGCTACTATAACAATTATAGCTAGTACGATACTGAGTGTACCGCCTAACGACGTCATTGGTCTGTAGTAAGAAGTTCGGTACACTGGGCTATAATTCGAGCTGGAGCGTCCACCACCGCGAAAGTGTCCACCACCTCTACTGCTTCCGTAATTGAAATGGCCTCCACCACCTCCGTGACTACCTCCACTTCCTCCGCCACCACGTCCCATTGGTTAGTTCCTCCTTGTGTACTATATCATATAAGTGGCACACTGGAACACCTCCAGGCAAGTATATGCCAATGAAAGTGCTGCAGTTGTCATACTAACTTTAGCTACTGTGTATTTACCTGCAGCATCGCTTAATATTCCAAATGCCGCTACTGTTAGACCTATAAATCCAACTTCCATTAAAATACTCCTTACTTATAATTATACTGAAGCATCTCCATACAAGATGGTGCACTTAGCAATCTCTCAAAATAGTCTGTATAGGGTTGCACAGTCTTCCATATTCCGTTACGAGTAGTACCATACATAAGCCAACCCTGTACATGAGCTTCAAGGAAATCCTTTATAGCTATTGGTCTTACTTCAGGGAACGGACTGTATATAGTGTGGGAATACTCGTGTATGAAATAGATGTGGGAATACTGACTTGACATAACAAGTGCAAGTGCACCAGGTCTTGTATTTATATTAGTGACATAAAACGCATATATTTCTTTGAGTCTATCTAACCCATAGAACTTGCGTTCGTCTATTGAGAACAGATATGGTTCATAGCTCCACTTCCGCTCCTCGAAAATATCTTTCATCTTAGCTACCGGCAGAATGTTTAGGTACTTTATATTCCCTGATACCTTCCACAAATATGTGAACTTCTTAAGTGATAACTCACTCGGCAGTAATCTGAATAAGCTTCCTTTCGGGTATACAATATGTTGACCTTTAAGTCTATTACACTCCCTACACGCATAGAAGTCCCACTCATTGGGATATATCATCTGCGGAAAGAAATGCTCCTTATTCGGCTCAACAATAATTTCTCCGCAGTAGGGGCAAATCATACTAACCAGATACAAGCAAGCACGATAGCTATGCTGCAGTACGAGAATAAATCTGAACCAACCCAGTCGTTCCAGTTACTGGTGTAGTAATAACTCATTTCTGTCATAAGTACTTTTGAGATAAATCTCCCTTCTCCCACCATAAATAAAATAGTTGCGACTATGTAACAGACGGTACTCATTATGATATATCTCTTATCGATGGACGGAATACCAATCCCGTATCCAGCGGATAACATTGCCCATATTCCAAGCGCCTGACACGGGTAATCTCCTACAACAGAGAGGAACATAATTGCTATAAGCAGAAACCACAGAGTTCTATTGTAGTCCCGCATCGTGATGTATTTTGATATCACCATCAGCTTTCCTCCCATCTATATCTCCAAATTGAACTCTGAGTAATCTGCCATTATCGTAAAAATACTTCAGGGTTGTTGTATCTCCTATGTGGGTTTTACTGTATATTCCCTCAGGAACCACAAACTCATAGTCTCCGATTACAAGAATACAGCTCTCCCAATACTCAGTGTCATTAATGTACTTATCTTTAACAGTAGCACTCAAGACTGTGTAAGGCTCACTTGTCTCAGATTTCTTCATGTGATAATAAAATGCTATACCACACAGAGAACCCATAGCTACCGCTATTATCTTTTTATTCGTTTTAGAGTTCCTCCTTAGGTGTTTTAGAATTCAGTGCTTCCTCGAGTAGTTTATATTGAGTAAAGATATTGCTATCGCGTAGATCTATTCTATTGGCGCAATTGTAATTGTTTAATTTCACATTGTACAGAGTATCATTAATGTAGTAATATGTTACGGTAACTTCCTTACCCTCAAGTAATGTTCCATAGTCAGTATCTGATACTGAGAATACCAGAGAATCCGATTCTCCATTGTACACAGAGACGTAGCAATCTGGCCGATATCCTGTACGTACTGGAGTTACCGCTGGTACGATAGTCGCCATCATTACCGGAGGTTTTATTCTCTCAGCAAGATACCTAGAGACTACGCGTGTTTGGTACGACTTAACAGTAGTTACATACTCATCGTAATTAAGCGGAGTTATAGTTGCCAGGAAACCCACGGCAGCACTAACTAACAGCGTGAAGAATACTGTCCATCCTCTGGACAGTTCAATCTTGTAACTTATCCACACAGCTGCGATGAGGGCAGCCACGATGCATAATATTCTAATCGTCATCTTTCTTATCTCCTATATTTGCTATGCTCGTAACTATTCCAAATAGGATGCAAACACAGCAGGTGAAAATAGCATTTCGTTCTACGAACGCAAAGTATATAAATGCTCCCGTCAGTATTAGTGTTAGCACAACAACGAGAACCAACTTAACCCATTCCATTAAAAGCCTCCAATTGGGTTACTATTCGCAAGCATATCATCAAGCGTAGGTGCTTTGATGTGCTCGTGTGATTTTACATCAGGAGCTAAGCTTCTACTTGCTAACTTCTGAGTCTGCTCCTCGACGAGTACTTCTCGTCCGGAGTTAAATATTCTTTCATACGACATATGAGCACTGATATATGCAGATACCATTGTCGCTCTATTCAGCTTAGGTGCGCCAGCCACACTGTGAAGCAATTTCATAATCGCTTCTTCCGGAACATTCTCCAGTTTACGCTTAGCGTCTTGATACTGCTCCAGCGATACTTTATATGAAGGCTGTCCCATCTTAATCCTCAGCACTTCAACCAGCGAGTCAACAAGCCCATCAGAAAACTTCATTTCTGAGATGAATGTTAATCCATAGGTTAGTGAACCAGCCAGCGAAGTTACAAGCGGTAGAATCTCTGAGATATCCATCGATCCGATAAACTCACGCACCATCTCCGTCGACACTACATCATTCTCACCGAAAGCGTTCAGTATGTTAAGAGCTGCACGAGGTTTGTTATCTGCCCACTCTGCGATAATTCTTAACATAGTGTCTCCACCTTGGATTGTCAGATTCCTTGACGCTGCTTCTTTCTTGAGAACTTGTACCATCTGAGAAGTTGTTAGCGCTGACAGGGGTATACATACGGCTCGCGATAAGAGTGTAGCTTTTAACTTACTCTTATCTGTCGTACACATAATCAGGTATGTGTTCTTTGGAATATACTCTGTTTCCACAAGAAACACATCCTGTGCAGATTCTACGATAGCATGGGACTCGTCGCATATAACTACCTTTCTTCCAGTAGTAGACATAGATGGTGACAATTCGGCTAATACCTCTTTTGCCGTATCCTTACCTGAGTCTTTTGCCATGTTGAATTTCTTGATACAATCAATAGAATGTCTATTGTCGATTACTTCTTGAATTGCCTTTGTCTTCTGCGGAGAATCGTCAAAGCCATAATTTACTGTTATGGCGATTACTTCCGCAATCGAAGTTTTGCCCAATCCCTCAGGCCCTTCAAGCACTATAAACTGTGGTAATGTACCACGTTTAATTCTTTCGATGAAATACCTCTTGAACACTTCATGCCCAATAATATCATCAAATGTATGCGGTCTTTTTAGCATTAAGCTCTCCTTACTTTCAGAGCACAAAGTAGACTAACTCCAGGAATAAGACTTACCACAGCTAGTAAACATTTGTGTTCAAAATATAAACCATAAATGCAAACATATTCGGCATACCGTATTACCGCTTTCACTATAGACAGTGCGAGCATCGGATATAACCAAGCTTCCGCCCTGTACTTAAATAAATACAAAGCCACAGCATAAACCAATATTGTGGTCACTGCTTCATATGTGCACAAGTCCGGACTCTTCTCGCCCTGTTCACGCATATAAGCGTCGGCTACTAAACCTCTGTATGCTGAGTGCTCAAATGGCAGGAATAGTAACCATTTACACTCCATGCCTATCTGGTTAGCCATTATCCACATCGTAATCATGCATGTCCTCCAGTTCTGCCTCCACGCGCTTCGGTAATGTAAAACTTCCAACGAATAATAGCGGAGCAAATCCGACGGGAGCTGATATGATGAACATAAGCCAGAACAATGGCAATGCTTTATCTATGATTCCATAGTACGCCATACTCAGGTCTATTATGAATGTGACTATCCCTGTACAGAACATTATCCTACCTGCAATAATAGTCATATCAGTGAGAATGTACTTCTGCACAAAGAATCCTATGATAGACAGAGTGATTGCTGAAATAGCGATATACGCATGTATTGACCAGTCACATTCCATAGATTCGACATTCAGCTTATCTGCAACTGCGCACAAGTACACTAGATTTACTACAGGTACTAAACTTAACCATGCACATCCAAAACATGTGTACCGAGCGATACGGTATAAGCCTATCGAACCTAGTAGATTAAGTACGACAATCGTAATGATTCCAAATGTCCAGAAGGTCATCTTGCACATCCTGCCTTATCTGATAGTAATCTGCTGATTTGTACGGGAACGCTGAGAAGAAGTCACACAACTGGGTTGTAGTAAATACTTCTTTCGCTGGTACACCTAGAGCATCGGACATGACATCTCTGTAGTCCATGCACAAGGAATATAGAGTTGACAGCATAAACTTCTTCTTGTCGAAGTAAGCATCGTCGCCGATAATATCTGTAGGAGTTAGAACCTCTGGGATAATTCTCGACTCATAGTAATCCTTGTTATGTCCGATATCCGGCAACCGATAATCGTTAACATCTTCCACATAAGTAAGTTTATGTGTGAGACAATTCTTAGGAAATGACTTGGGTACAGCATAAGGACAGAACCCATACCCATAATCTCCTACTGCAATAACTTTGTATAATACTCCATCTAACTTAATATCAAAGTAGAACGAAGATGCCACAAACACTCCAGATAAATCCAGCTCCTGTGGTGTCCTTTTCTTAGTCACCGTAATTACGTCGGCGTACCTCTCTGCGAAGTCGTTGAATTTCTTATCAACTTCTCCATTGTATTTAATCATGTAAACACTCCTTAATAGAATATCCATCGTACACATATCCGTTAGCTGCTAGCAAGTACGCAAGCAGACTGTCATTGTCAGCTCCGGGAGTTAAATCTACTTCTGCCCCATGATTCTTCATACTAAGAACAATGGAGTTGTTGTAGGTCTCGCAAACTGCCATGTCAGGTATAACGGTTCTGTGGTAGTTTTTAATTTTAAAATCCTCTACGGGTTTTATATATGGGAAATCACAGAGCTGTAAGAACTTGTCTGAGATATTCCCTAGAAACTTATTGACTTCTGGCGATATTGTAATCGTGAAGTCCTCATAACTCAACTTCCCATCAAATGCACTGAATAAACATAAGTAATGGGACAGGGGTTTAATGCGTGCTCTCACTTTACGCTGTGTCTGTAAGTTAATGAAGAAGTTGTTATCATACAGAATAGCACCAATACCCTTGACGTGGAGCAGATTAGGTTTAGGCAGCCAGGCATGTATTTCCTTTCTTCTCTCCAGACGTGATGCCGATAACTTACCACTACGCTCAAGATTGAACTGCAAGTCTTTCATGGCATCAGATTGTGTGAGTCCAAACCCGACAATTCGGGTTTCCATATCACCGGCAATGTTCATAGTTACCTCCTAATAGAAAAATCTGGGAGAGACTTAATGTCCCTCCCAGCGCATAGGATCGCTTAGCTGAAGTTCATGGGAGAGTTGGTTCCTCTGCCCTGCAGGATCTGAGCTCTTGCTGTACGCATAGCATTGGATGTTGCCTTGGTAGCGTCAGAAGTAAGCAGAGCCATAGCCTTTCTACAGTTCTCCAGAACCTTAGCACGCTCTTTGTTGGTCATACCGAATCCCTTAGCCTTTACAGCCTGACCGAATACAGTTACGTACTCTGGCTTACGCTCAACAACGTAAACGGAAGTCTTACCAGTCATTCTTACCTTACGGGTAATCGGAGTACCATCGCTCTTGTTCTTACCAGTATAGATAGAGAAGTACTTAGCGGTCTTAGCATTGAACTGGTCGTTAACTGTTCTCTGTCCGTTTGTCTCCAGAATCGCGCAGGTGCAAACCTTCAGATCCGGATTGGACTTCAGAGCCTTGTTGTTCTGAACAGCTACTCTTACAGTACCATCGATTCCAGCGTTAGCCTCATTATCAGTTGCAGAGTTGTTTCTCTTAGCAATGAATCTGATGCTGATACCGATAGTATCTTCGCTGGTAGCTGCGATCACACCCTGAACTCTGGTCAGCAGGAAGTCACGAGCATCTTCCTTAGTCATGTTTAAGGTAACAGGCTGATTGTTGTCATCTGTAGTCTCAACGGTGAAACCGATGTTCTTCTCTTTAGCATCCGGGTTGATGTAGACTTCCATCTCCTCACCCTTCATGAATGCTTCTTTCAGCTCAGCATAAGCCTGCTTGTTCTCCGGAGTGTCAACCAGCTGATCTTTCCACTTGTCGAAATTCTTCTCGGTATTCTCTCCGATAGTAGGCTTAAGCTTAGCACCATTAACATGAATAGCTGCCAGTACAGGCTTGTCAGTCAACAGGCATACAACACGAGATTTGCTTGCTCTCAGGCCCATCTTCTCAGCGTTCAGATCATAGTAGTTCTGGATGCTCATAGCGTCCTCTGCAGACAGGCTGCTGGTTACAGGAGCGATAGTCTTCTTCTGAGTAGGCTCAGCCTGCTCTGCTACACCCTTCTTACCTGCGAAGTAAGCGTCCATAAAGCTTGCGATCTTCTCGTCATCGGACAGATTAGCCATAGACTCTTTTACTGCTTCCGGCATAGAAGCCAGGATATCAGCCTTGGTAGCCTCGATAGCGTCCGGTGTCTGGATTCCTTCCTGAGCGAAGCGAATCAAAATGTTGTTTACTGCATTTGCGTCCATAATAGAACCTCCTATAATATAATATTATATTTAGCAGAACTGCCCTATATACAGCCCTCCTCGTAAACGGGTCTTTGCCCGGAATACGCTTTAGTATCTCACATCTTAATATAACCGACACCGGTTAAATTATTCCACCTCTCAGTAGAAATTCTGTATACCCCATCAGGTATTTATCACCAAATGTTTTCGTATAATAATGAGGTAATCCGGAATAGATGTTTCTGATTGTGTCACATGTAGCTGGCGAGCTAGTTATTTCACTGTGCTTGTTGCACACATTGTTAACTGTCATGACTGCATTGAAAACATCGCAATCTCCCTCACTCCCAACTTCTCTCAAATATTCTAAAACTAAATCCGCTTTATCAACTGTTAAGCCGAAATCAGTTATCAAATCCTGAACTTGCATATGTGTGGCTCCTCTCCAAACTCCAACGGCAGTACCCTACCTTAGTACATGCAAGAGACATAGCATAGAGCAATGAAGCATAGTTCAATTCATCTCTAAACCGAATTGTCTTTATAGGCGGTAACTTGTAATTCAACCCGTTCATGTACTTCAAGAGTTCGTCCTGAGCCTTCACTATATCAGCCGTAAATGCCTGACGCATCCCGTTGATATAAGCTTCTCCTAGATTAGGACACCCAGCTACGGTGTGAGTTAGTTTTGTCGGCTGGGCGTTCACATCTGTATACCAAATTTCCTTGACCACTCCTACTGCAATGTCTTTGTAGAAACAACGCAACAGTGTGTCTGTCATATCATGGTCTAAATAAAATCTCAAATCGAGTGACGGTGTTGACAAATAGTTATCTACGCCCAGATACTTTTGTATGAAATTTAAGTACACATCAAAAGATATTACTAACTCCATATCTCCATTGCTTCTGTACGGCTCTGGGTATAACTCTAACTCTTTGTTTGTTGCGAGCACCGACAGAAGGTTATCCTCTGTTACGTTTATAACTGACATATTTCAATCACCTCTGCGCGATATACATATTTATAGCTTCTTCTCTTGTGTAGCACTCTGAGCAGTATTGAATAAGCTTGTCCTCATCATCTAAACAACAAGCTAACCAACTCGTGTACTTAGGTGTAATGTAAGTCGAGTGACCACCTTCTTCTACATGGTGTTCACACGATGGTACATATACCATTCTACCGGTAATAGGTTCGGTGTCCTCAATGTATTCTGTTTGCCACTCGCCTACCGGCAACGCAAGCATAATACCTAATGATAACGCAAGCATGGTGTTCCGTAGTACATCCTTAATTGGGTTCGACGTCCAAAAGTAATTGTACGCCCATACTGCTCCTGAAAACACAACGATAAGAATTATTGCTAACATAGTAGCACCTCCGTTTTTCTTATGATAGTCCTCACACAATAATATATACCTGGACCCCCATAAGTTCTTGCAATACAGGGCGGTTTTTATTAACCGCCCAAATCGCAGTTATACTTCTGTGTACAAGCCCATATCAGCCATTTCTTCGATCTTTTCCTGGATATGAGCTGGTATTCCTTTATTATGCTTCCACAATTTATTACGGAAAGCATTTCCCCATTCAGCAATTCGTATCTTATCTCCCGTAGCAAACTCACTAGGAACTTGCATATCTAATGGGAACACTAAACTGACTTGATGGGCTATCTCCGGATTAAGGGGATTGAGTAACTGACTAACAGTCTCCTTGTCACCTAATACCGGATGATAAATCTCTTTGTCGAACACATTACGTACTACACTTTGTAAATAACCCGGAAGTGGTGGGATATTATCTGACTTATCCCCCTCTAGTATTTTGTAGAACGTTAATGCGTTGTACGGCGTGTACTTGCCTGTACGTGCTGTATATGTGAAATTCTGCTTCGTGACAGTCTTCGATCTGGAACTGTTAGGTAGTACTGTGACGTTGTCGCTCACAAGGAAATATAGATCAGAATCTCCAGTGTAAATGTAAATATGATCGTAGTGCTTCTTGTGGTCTCGTACAAGTGAATAGATAAAATCGTCGGCCTCGTAACCTTCTTCTGCTAATACTGTAAAACCGCAATCGTTGAGTATATACTCGGTGACTTCCTTGGCTTTGTGTATACCCTCTTTGTGTTCGCGATTTGCCTTGTAATACTCGTACATACCCTGTTTTACACTCGGCCATCTATCACAGCAGAATACCATATCGCACTTACCATATTCATAGTAGAGTACATTCCAAATGAGTGATGCTCCTCCGGCGTAAATACGCCGCTCCTCGAAACTCTCCCCATTGTCAACTAACTCCGGCAATAGCATAGCGTACTTGTTGACAGCACCAGCGTGTACAAATGGAGATACGTCAAATATGCGTAATACTTTCATTAGCACTCACCTGCAATAGTTCTGCTGATACCTTTCGAAATACAGTAATCCAGATACTTTGAAGCAACTAGCTGCATCTTCCAGTACAGTCTATTTGTTGCGAGTCTACTAGTATCTGTCTTTCTAGCTTTCTCCTGCTTTGGGCAGAATAGGGTAGTCTTGTAACTTTTCATAATAACTGGGATATTGTGCTGATGGTTGAACTCCGGGTTCTTCTGATACTTTGTTACTTCTTCCAAAGCAGCTTTGTACTTATCCTCAGTACGAGGAGCGATAGTGGCCTGTAACTCCATCTCATTTTCGCTGAGCCATGTCAGTGCATCTATGACCTCGTTCAAATCTACCTCATGGTTGTACGCTAGGTCCGGTAAGCTCCGTAGATCACACTTACGCACCATCTGCTGGATGTTCTTATCAGTAACCTGCGTACTGAATACAGATCCTTTAAGAGCCAAGCTGCCACACTCCCTTAACTTATTTACTACAGATGGATTAGCGTCTGATCGCTTCATGTAATCATTTACATTGCGAAGCATTTCGCTATTGAATACCGCAGTAAAAGCACTGAGCGTTTCCTGTGGCATGTCTAAAACTTCCTCTTCACTGAGGATTGCATTAACAACATCCATGTCATACCTCACTTAAATAAACTGTTCGCAAACGCTCCTACAATATCCTGTAAATCGGCATCTACGCCATCTGTTACCGTAGTCGTTATTACTGTAGACGGTTTGGCTTCTTCTGTTTTAACAACAGGTGTAGGTGCTTGCACATCATTTCCAATAAGACCTTTAATTTGCTCCAGTAACTGGGACATGTCAAATGCTGAAGTTACGGGCTGGGATTGCTGAACCGGCACTGAGGGCGCAAAGATTGCAGCCTTCAGTGCGTCCGTAATAACATCGCTCAGCATTTCTTCCGGAATATATTCCAGATACGGAACAAGTTCATCCGGAATTTTGTAAATCACTCGTCAGTACCGATACCGTTGATCAGCTCAACAACATTAACAATACCAGCGTCCGGAACAGCAAACATGTTAATGTTACCAACAAACTTTCTGCGTAACAGATTTACCAGATTGTATGGATCAGAAGTATCTCCGGAGAAAGGTCTACCTACGCACATAACGTTTGCGATATCACCAATGCTTAACATCTTTGCATTGATAACATCCAGTACAGAACGATGTACAGTATCAGCGAACAGCTCCTTAGCGTTGTGGACATAAGTAGTGATATCCACGATAGTCTGTCCCTGAGTAATGTAATGCTTGCGTACGGCCTCCTCCACATCTGCTTTGTCCAGTACGATATCATCTTCCGCGGCTAACTCAACAGTCTTGTTGATGTAATCAGAAACATCAAGATCTTTTGCCTGAGCCACGTATTCTGTGATATCGGTCAGCTCTGTACCATTCTGAACATAAATAGTAGTCAGTGCTTTGCGGATATTCTCAGTAGTTGTGAAGATGTTATCCCTCTCGAGCTGAGACTGGATATTTGCTTCAAGGTTGATTCCGCCAATCGGTCTGGAAGCTGCACCTTTACCTACTGGACTGAATTTAAGCAGTACGGTAATGTCTGTAGATCTGTATCCTACGTCGATAACTACTGTATTCTTCAGTACGAAATCTCTGTTGGTTCTGTAGCGCATAGCTGCGATAACACCTTCAGCTGCTACTGCGATCTGATTGTGTTCGATGTGGAATCTGATAGTCCTGTCGGCTAACGGGAAATAGATAGCAACATCGCCAGCAAGGTTGTTCTTCATCTGCTCGATACGATTGTTGTTGTCATCGAAATACTCAGCTGCTGGGATACAAACTGCGATTTGATAGTTCACATCATTCATACCTCTACGCAAACAATCAACCGCCAGAGCGTAGAAGATATTCACATAGGTCACATCCTGGGTAACCTTTACGGTCTGATTATCGCAAATCAGCATGTCACCAGAATACTGATTCATAGCTGCTCCCTTTACGAATCTTCTGCCGATCAGAGATACACACGGAGATTTCTTGATCTGGAAGTCCAGAGTGGAATCCTCAATGATATGCGCCTTAACAGGGTCGTCAGCTTTAATCTCCATACAAGGAGATGGTGCAGTATAAATATCACTAGCACTCTTTGCACATCTTACTTCGCTTCCACCTGCGTCTAAACCTCTCTTATACATAACTTAAATTCCTCCTGATTTTGTTAAGTATTCTTTTCTTATTATATCATATGCGCCCAGATCTGACTGAGTACATATTCTACCATAGCACATTAGCACTTTCTTTCCTTCGTATTCGTCTCCTAAGAAAATGCGTTTATCGTCGATATAGATATCGGTATCCTGTTGAATCTCTTCAGGCACAACTAATTGTCCAACCTTTGACACAACCAGCTTGTTCTTTAATTTACCGACTATATCTTCATGTACGAAAATCTTGTCTCGATATCTGTACTTGCATTTGTATGTAACCGGGCAGTACAACTCCCTTTCTCTCTGTGTGACCTGCCGTTCTACCTTTAATCTTCTAAAGTCCGACAATGGACGCATTTCTCCATTCTTCGACACAGCCATGAACCCACGGTTATAAGTAACATACCACAGATTACCGGCCATATCCTTTAAGACATCTCCGACATAGAGACCAATGTCAGAACCTATCACTATTGTACTATATTTTAATATGGGCGAAAATTTGCGGTTCAGTAGGACACACCTATCCTCGCCCACAATTACCGGTACATCTAAAACCGTGAACTCTATCGGCTTGTTATCTAATGTCATAGCTCTCAAACTATAAACATTCACTCAACCCGTAGACCTCCTTGGCTATAATATCATACGCCAAATCGACATGCGGAAGCAGCACCAGATTGAATGATGCTCTCCTATAGTCTTGTAACGTATGAGCAGTTATAAAGTCGGCAGAACGTGGGTTAGTATCAGCTACTGTAACAGGAATAGCCTTAGGTGCCACGTACTTCCGCTCTTTCTTCGTAACTGGCGGCGTATACCCTTTGGGAGGTTCTACCTCGATTCCGTAGTTATTGACGTACTTGTACTTCTCTAAGACTCCCACGCGTCCTCCACCTCCTTAATGATTTCTCGTTTCTTGTACACAGGCTGTCCGTACAGTCTGGCTTTCAGCGCCTCATCGAAATGGACGCATTTATTTACTGGGTAAATCCTATCGCGTTCTTCGTCACGCACTAACACCTGATAGACGCATGACTGTAGTGTCTGCACTATTCTATCGGAGTCTACCGATGTAATATCCATAAGTCTGGAAATAACATCAGCGATACTGTTAGCGTGTACAGAACTGAACACTGCTTTTGATGTGTTTGATTGTTTCAAGATAGAGTAAGCTGTCTTTTCCGTAATCTCTGTGAAATAGACAATATCAGGGTTCTGACGTAACAGTGAGTCTGCGTTCTTGGCGAACATCTCTTCGGTCTCGGTATTGATCTGAACTATACCATCTACCAGAATTTCCACAGGGCTTTCAACTGATACAATCTTGTACCTGTCCTCAGCTACGAGTTCGAGTAGGCTTGAAAGTATAGTTGTGTTCTTGCCGGACATGGTCTCACCGATAAATAACCGCAGCCCTTTCTCTTTACTCAGAACATGGTTGCGTATGAACTCACAAGCATTTGGCTTGATATTTAATTCTTCCAACGTTGTTGTCAATAAGTCATCTGGTAGTACACGAATAGTGATGCACCACCCGTAGTATGTCTTATTCACAACGACACGACCTCTGTTATGAAGGTCAATCCTGATAGAGAAGAATCTCGGCTCTTCGTTTGATTCGTCAAAAGTCCCATGTGCTGAGGTAGCCAGCATCTTAGCTAATGGCAGCACCTGCTCTCCCTCGAGAGTTCTCTTACTGTGAACCAACCGCTTTCTTGCGTTATAGATAACTTCCGCAGTATACTTACTTGTGTTGTAAATAGTAATGTCGGAAGCCCTCAGTGCTAACGCTTCTGCGTAGATAAAGTCCAAATAGTCTTTAGTTGGCAGTGGTAAGATGAACGAGGGTCTTCCGTAGTAGTCAGTGTAATTCTGCACATAGTAGTATATCGGTACTCGCACTTCATTTACTGACATTCCTACATTGAAGTCTCTCATTCGTGACAACTCTGGCAGTACTCCCACCGTCATTGTGTTAGTAGCAGCACTGTATTTGATAGGGACGCAATTCATACCACGGAATTTGTCGAGCATATCGCGTGGAATATATTCCCGTCTCGGCACATGAAGATCATCACTCTGATATTCCTCTTTGCATAACTCTAGTAGTACATTATCGGGTAGAATGTTCTGTTGATGTACTACCAGAGCCTCAGGGGTCACAAACTGCTTACCATTATCTACGAACTGTAATCGAGTTTTCTCTCTTACGTTCTGTAAATCTGCAGCGTTGAGCTGCCCCTGCAATGATCTCATTTAAACGCTTCCTCAAATACTGTTCTTACTCCTACGTACTCGTACGGCTTGTCCTGCAATACTCCACAACTCTTGATCTTCGGAACATCCGGGATAGATACGCACTTGGTTGATGTTACATCAATGTTCATGTACTCAGCGACTTTCAGTACGTCGATGGTTGGATTGACCATGAGTACTTTCTGTGCAACATTGTTCACATCAACAGAAGCATAGACATTGCCCATTTCTTCCATGTTGTCCTTGGTGCAGTTGGTGATGTAGTTTACAGTGAGAGATTCTTTTGCAAGAACCTTTGCGTACTCCAACTGAGTGCTGTCCAAGATCACATTGATATGTGCGTAGTAGTCAAGTCTGGTCTTGAGTTCGGTAATCAACTCAGACAAAGCTTCAACGTCAGGTACAGTTCCAGCTACAACACAAAGAGGTCTGTCGATTCTCTGACGCATAAATTCGTCTAAATCAATGACATCTTCGCCATAATCTCCCAGCTTGCTTTCATTGGACAGATCGATTAACAGAGTGTTGCGTCTTCTTGCTAAGCATCCGCTCCAAGTGAGTGCGGTAGCGGTAAGACCTGAGCCACGCTGACCGATGTAGACGTTCAGAATGTTCTTGATTACAGAATCAATGATAACAGCATCTTCGACTCTGTGTGCTTTCAGCATCTGAGTAATGTGCTGCTGATACTGGATAATAGCCTCGTCTCTGTCGAATAACTCTCTGATGCTGTCGATTACTTTACGTACCTGCTCTTCCATCAAGACAAAAGCCTCACGCTTCTCCTGCAGAGCACGCATCATGGTTCTCGCTAACTCCATACTGTTGGTAGGAGTGAGAACTTCGGCTGCACTTCCAACCATCTCATTGATGTATTCATTATCGGAAGGAAGTCTCTTGTCCATATCAAGAATTACATCAGATACTTCAAGATCCATAGCCTGATATAGCTGGATTGTGCTCTTAACAAGAGCAAGCAATTCGCATATAGCTTTGCTCCTCATGTCAACAAGTCTGTGCAGTTCTGTCTCGTCGAAAAGTCCCTCCTTAGACACAGTGATCTGCTCCATGGATTTACGATGCTCGTCAAGTAAGTCATTCACGGTACGACGAGCTCCGATAGTTACAGCGTCGATGACATCAAGAACTTTACGAGCAAGGATATCATTATGGGTTGCCATGAGCGTAGAACGCTTATTTCCAATCTCCAGTACTTTCTCAAACTTCTGCTGAGAAGTTAATCCCTTGTCGTAGTAGGTAGTCTTGATTTCAGTATCAAGAACACTCAGCATCTGGACTACACCCTGATAAGTAGTGTTCTCTTCTAAGAGCTGACGGATAGCTGCGTCTTTGGACATAGCTTCCTTGAATAAACCCCAATCATGGAAGTTGGACACTTCCTTGAGATTACGCTCGAAATCGCTCTCTACGCGCTCTTCGAGATTCGGTTTTACAGGCTCTTCAGCAACCGGAGCTTCCGGCTCTTTCGGTTCTCCGAGATTTACAGGGATATCATCCTCTTCATCTTCGATATCTCCAACTACCAAGTCATCTGGAATTTCCACATTCTCAGCATCGGCTGGATCAGGTCTCACACCCTCAGGCAGAGTCTTAGGAAGCTTGTAAGAACCCTGCTTGATTCTCGTCTTACGTGCTTCAACCTGCATCTTGGTCATTTCCTTGCCGGTCTTTTTGTTTATATAAACCTGGTTACCGAGAGCATCGATCTTGTACCATAAATCCAAAGCTACATCATACTTCAGCTCGTCTCCAACTTCCTGATTGTCTTTCTTAGCAGCTGCGGCCTTGTTCTTAAACAAGCCACCTTTCAGTCCACCAGCAGTTACCTGCACATCCTCTGGCTTAGAGTTGATGGTCTTTGTTACCTTAGCATCTCTGCTGACTACAGTCTTCTTAGCACTCAACAGGTAATTTCCCATACAGTCCTCAACAATGTCTTTAACTACATCCGGAGTTGTTTTCTTTACCTGTTTCTTGAATGGTGTGTCAACAAGATCCGCTTCTTTTTCATTATTGTAAATGTAGATAATGCAGACGTCAGGGTTCTTATCCTCGATGGCGAGCTGCACTTTCTTACGCATGATTCCTGCCACATCCTTAGGGCAGAGCACACATGCTTCCATTCCAGAAACTTCCGGGTCTAAGCTAAGCTGCTCACAGATTTTCTGGATATTAGTTCCGTAGCACCGCTCACCATAAGCCTTCTTGACCGGAGCTGCTAACTTCGCAGAATAAATCACTTTAATATACCTCCTGTATTTTAAATGACCACGTTTTTCTTTCGGACTGACATCTTACAATGTCACCTACTCTCTTATTAAGTAGAGCGCTACCCGCGGCTGATGTATCGGATATAGCATCCTTCAGTGGAGCAGCTGCTTCCTTAGGCACAATCTTTACCGTGAATTCCTTATTATCCTCGATGATTGTAAACCTTACCACTGAACCTACCTGCACTACATTGCTCGGCTCATGTTCGGTGGTTTTGTAGATATTAAAGGTGGTATCGAATTTATTTATCTTTTCCTGTAATACAGATTTGTTATGGGATGCTTCCTGCTTCGCGTCTACAGCATTAATGAATACCGCGTTTTCTGACCTATCTCCTTGAGCCTCGTCTGAACGAAGTATAACGTCCTGCTCCTCGATTATTCGTGCGTACTCACTAATCTTCTCGATCCAATCTTTATATTCTTCCTGTAGCGATGCGTCGATTGCATACCCAACATCTTTTAAATTCAAAATGTCCACCTCCGTTAATTACTGCTGTGGCGGGGTATTGTTCTGTGGTGGAGTAGGAGGAGTCTGGTTATTGTTGCTACTCCCACCATTATTGTTTCCGCCTTTGTTGTTTCCACCTTTCACTAAACAGAACACGATGAAAACAAGGAAAAGAATTCCTCCAATCCCGATATAACCGAGACTGCTTAAGATGTCCTCAATCATACTATCCTCCTATAAATATTTCTTTCCCTGTGATCGAATCTAACATAACAGCCTGTGCGTTAGGAGTGTCGAGCAAACGCTTGTACATTGCGTATTCCGGCTCATCCACTTTGGCAGGGAAAGTACCTTTCGGTATATCTGCCCACACACCGTTCCCCAAATAAAGCTTGTAGGTTGTTAGATCTAATTGCAGTCTGTATGGAACACAAGGTACTGCCCCACACATTGTATATGTTTTAACCAGCCCAACATTCATGGTCGGTTTAACAACTATTTCTCCAGGATCGAACTGGAACGTATTATAACTCTTGTCCTCGATGTTAATATACTTCAATGAATCTGGATAAACAACACAGATGTAAGTGTTGTTGACGAAGTAAGCTGCGATACCAGTGTCAGTGCTTAGCAGTTCCTGAAACAAGAGATAAGTAGGTGGTGTTGACTTCTTTACATAGAAATCTACGACGTACCCATACCTACATCTGAAGTAGTATGGTCCGATATGCCATGTGTCGTAATCGTAATAGTCAGCTTCAACAATTCCGCCACCGGCTAATCTCCATATACCCGCTGCTCGTCTTCGGGAATCAGAGTTGTAAAGTCGGTACCGTGGAAAGGCTTGGGTCAATTTCCCAGTGACCATGTTTTGTTTCATCTACCAAGACACCTCCTTTCAGCTCTACATGAAGACCTGTCTCTTTGACCATCGCACATCTCAAGATGAACGCGGTCTCAGAATCCTCTTCATCTATTTTCTCTGGAATCATACCGTCATCGAGTTTGAATGACCGGCGAGAACCTCTGATTAAAATAGTCCTTGGGTCATCTTCGTATGCACGTGCTTCTCGTATAAACCCTCTGTCGTTATAGTACCCAACTAGGTCTGGACTGTCGTGAGGCGCTTCCCACGTGTACAGTGCCAGAAGTAATCCATCGTACCGATACTTACCAACTGCACCATACTGAGTTCCGATGTAAATGTCGTCTCCGTCAATAATGACAAATGACACTACTGGACTCTCAAACATGTTGCACTGCCAATCAGTGTCGACTGGTATTGTAGTTGGGTAGGTTACGCCAGAGTCTTCTATCTCGATATACCCATTGCGTACTCGACATGTTCGTGTCGACCCAATGTTCCTTCTAAAACCCATGTAGACCTCCTATCTGAAAAACATAACATAGATAGTCAGTAGTACGGTGATGAAGAAAACTACAGAAGCTGCCACAGCTGCCCACATAGCGAATCCGAATCCTGTCTTTGTAAAGTCCGTGCTGGTCATGTCTTCTAACCTATTCTGCTCGTCCTCAATAAGATTGAACTCATCTACGTCTAAACTGTAATCATCTCCATCTTCAAGGTCCACGCGTTCTCCTGTTTCTTTGTTGTAAGCTACTACGTAAGAACCCTGCCGTTCGTGCACTATCTGATAATTGCAATTCGCCACATAGCTTACCCCAAGAATCATCTTAGCGATTTCGTCCGGTAAGGGTTCTACGTAGTGATCCATATTTTAATCCTCCTCTTTACAGAACTCCTGGAAGACCTCAACATCTCTATAATCTATTTTGAAGTTTTCGTAGAGCATATCGTATTTTAGATACGGATTCTCTCCTTCTAATAGTTTGCTGATTTCTCCGTTGTAATAAACATGAAGTTCTTCTTTTGCTCGCGTAGCAGCTACGTATACGAGAGATCGTTCGTTTCGTATCTCTCGAGCTGCGTCGAGGTCACAGTTAAATCTCGCCATACGGTCGAGTTTTGATGCGTTTGGAATAATATCCTGATCGCAGTCTACCATATAGACGATATCATCTTCCAGTCCTTTAGCGGAATGGAAAGTGTAGCATCTAACACCAATACGTCTCGCATTGCACTCGTCGATAAACTTCATCTTTTCGATTTCGTTCTTAATGAGTGCAGGGTAAGTTTTCCCCTGAATGATAGGGTTTGCCAGGCGCAAGTAGTATTTGGCATCATACTCAAGGTAACGCTCTCTTTCCTGCAACCATACTTGATAGTAGGTTGGGTAGAGTTTATTGAATAACTCGGAAGCGAGCGCACCACCGACAGCCATATCATGTACTTCCAGTAAAAGCTGCATAACATGTTCGCCGTTGAATTCATTCTTAAACTTATAGTTCACATCAAAGAGCCCTATATGCTTTTGCTTCATTATACGGTAAATCGGAATATCCGTATATGACTCGTATGCTCTAAACTCTGGAATAAGTTTCGATAAGCATGCAACATTCTCCAGTATTCCCGGATTCGTAGCCAGATTTACAAAGTCACATAAATCCTTGATTACTGGCAGACTTTGTACTGGCGTGTAATTGTTTACTCTGAACGGGCACTTCCATTTGAAGAACGCCTCCGATACAGGTAATGCAGATGCATTGTTTCGGAAAAGGAACAGGATACCTTTCTCGAAGTTCCTACGATTCATTAAGAACTTGTCCGAGATTTCCTTGCAAATGGTGTCGTAGTCGATTCCTGTACCAACAGTCACTACTCCTCCATCACCAGTTCCTGTAAAATCCTCTCCGCCTACATGATTAGGAAGAATGAGCTTTGTTGCGTAATTTGCAATCTCATTCTTACAGCGGAACGATCTACTGAAGTACTTTCTCCATGCCCCAGGGAAATACTTGTAGAACTGTCCTACGATTTCCTGACACGCTCCGTTGAATGCATAAATCTGCTGTTTGATATCTCCAATTAGAACAGGACAATCAGTCAACAAACTGATGATTCGTAACTGGAGAAGTGATAAGTCCTGTGCCTCATCGACTAACATGACACGGCACTGGTCTTTGAACTTTCTGCTAACCTCTGGATGTTTAAGCAATAACTCCAGAGTATAAAGCATAATATCATCTACCTGAATACGCTCCGCTAACTTGTTGTAATCATATAGCAGTTTACGGATGAAAGTGAAATCCTCATACCTCAACCTCGTCTCTATGAAACACATTTTAGATTCCACGTTGTGTTTCTCAAACGTAAGAGATGAGTTAAGTGTACGTACAGCTTTCACTATATTACGTATATTTCTCGGGTCGATCTCGATGTTGCGCTCTTGACAAGCCGACATAATTATTCTTGATAGCGACTCGATCGAGAAAGACGATGATATTCTAAGATTCTCCATACCGAGTAGTTCATGATTCTCTCGGAGGATATTGGTACACATAGAATGTAAAGTTTTGAAGTTCACATTCTGATTGATTCCCAATCTGGAACAAGCTTCTTTGTGACGCACAGACAATTCCAGCGTCGCTGCATTAGTGAATGATAATGCATAAATCTTATTCCCAGGAATCTGTTTATACAACTCAGTCAGTAATAAGCCAGCTACTGCTGATGCTGTTTTACCTGTACCCGGGGATGCGAAACAAATCCCCGGTGTATCAAGATTCTTGATGAAATCTCTCTGTTCCTCAGTGTAACATTTATTGAGGCGTACCTCCATAGTCACTAGGAAGTTGTCAATGTTCATTTAAAGCCTCCCTATAGTAAGACGCTATAGTAGTGTCTTGTTTATTTATGAGAGCTTTCACATCTCGGAAGATTGACTGGAAAGCTGGCTTCAATCTCGGGTCAGCCTGCTCCATGTACATACTTCCGAACATGTCAGGTATGCATAAATACTTTTTCATGAAATCCGCTTTAGGCATGGAATCCATGTTAGGTATCGCTACCATACCATTCTCATCTACGTGGGCTTTCCAGTATTCATCAGTGTCAGATAAGATGTACAAGAAATCATTAACATCGTCCATGATGTCTACACACTTATCAGCCAGATACCTGAACACTGTTCTGTTATATGCCCAGATTTTCACATTAGGCCTCATTATCAAGATTAACGACTGTACTTCCGGATTGTCCTGATATCGTACCGTGCGGTATACTATATCCGTTCTCAGCTCATCCAACCACCTCGGTAAGAACTCCCAACGTGTAGGTAATAAAGGTAATTCCTCTGAGGGTAACTCAGGTTTTCCTACCTGTTCCATGCAAATGTCTTGTGCAATCAAAGAAAGGTAAAGGTCTTTGAGGAACTCATGACGAGTTTCGTCCTCAGAGTCTATCACTTGTAGCACTTGGTAATTATTCTCAAGCGCTGTTCGTATCTCGCGCCAGACAGGTTTAGTAAACCTTGTACCGGCAATATCTATAACGGCGATTTGCTCCCCGCTGAATGTATTAGCCAAAGCCGCATATTCCCGTCTGAATGATTCGTCCGGAACTGGACCCTCCTTTACTGCATGTACGCATAGGTTCAAGAAATACTTGACGAATACTGCGTAGTCATCAGTTAAGTAGACGGTACCGGTGGCTTCACTTAATCTAGCTACCACAGTTCTCCTCTCTCAGACAAATAGTATGTCCTTGGTCATCTTTAAAGAAGTTGTACACTACTTTATCTTCTACGTTTGCGAACACCTCTTTCTTATGCTCTATCCAAATAATCTGCATATTCTCCGCTAATAACGGGACATATGTCGATAAGATAGCTGCGTTCTCTGACGCTAACTTAGAAAGTGGCTCGTCCAATATCATAAACTGCAAAATGGATGGATTGGAACGCACAATAACATCGCGCAGGTACACCGATACAACACCCTTGTACCCAGATCCTTCCACTCTATCTACATCAACTCCAGCTGAGTTTTCCAGCCAGGCTTCTTTCCCTTCGATTCTGAACTTGATTCCAGACATGGAAGATGGGACGATGTAGTTGGCTACCGAAAGCGCTGTATTGATTGCTACCAGAGCGTCTTTCTTTTTCTGCGCGTTATACTCCAGCAAGTCTACCATCCAAGGCTTAATCTTCTGGAGTACCTGCTCCATTGAATCAACAAGACCAGAGTAAGTCTCTATCTGAGCTTCAAGTGACAGAAACTTCTTCTGATTCTCTTTTGTCTGCTGTACCTTGAGGTCACATTGAGCAGCTATTTGCCTGTATGCTAAACACTGAGCAGAATAGCTGTTTCCAGATTCTCCAAGCATATAATATCTCCTTTCCCATATACTTGTATCTCTGTATCGTCTCCGAGTATATTCAAGCACATAGCGAAGATATCAAGCATTATCTTGAATGAGAAAGTAGACTCTCCACCCACACTGTATTCCTGATGCAGGGAAATACCACTCTTTGAGATATCAAGTGCAAACCCGCTCTGATAAATGTGAATAGAGGTTTCTGACACTCCGATATTCTTCTTGATTTCTTGCAACTCTTTATATACTCCACTTGGGTTTATAGTGGAGAGATAATCAAGCTTTTCCCTATGATTGAAAAACTTATCTCCCTCTGTTGGAGCGGACCGAGGTATAGACAAAATGGCATTTCCTTTTCTAAACTCCAATCTATCAGACTCCTCTACCAACTCCGGCTGGAAAGCTACAATACTCTTCATCTGTTCCAACGACAGAACACCATCTAAACCTTGAGACTTTGTGTGCACCCAAACCGTAGGCGAACGCATCAGTGCGTACTCTCCGTAGAATGTGATTGCGAAGTCTCTGTTGAAAGATTTCTGTAATTCGGTAGTTCCGGAGAATACCTTAGTCACTCGTTTGAGAGTAGCGAAGTTTATCGTTACAGATTTGCCCCTACGTGGTACGTAAGGAGCGACGATGGATTCTCCCATAGTAAGTGACATATTAGCTTTCTTGGTTTTGATAGCGACAAAGTATTGTGTTAACTCTACTAAGACCTCTTCTCGTGCTGCTATAAAACTAGAGAGGTCTGTGAACATAACTGTGATCGACATCTCCATTCCATCTTCTACACCAGATATGTCAATCGTTCTGGTGTAACATGTTCCGGTATCGACAGTAAAAGTCATTGTCGTTTTCGTTGTCGATATGCCAATGACTCTTGCTCTGTCGTACTTACGCAGTAGTGGTGCTATGTCGATAAACACACTCTTTAGGTCTTTACCTGACACCCAACATTTCATACATTGTACCCGCCGGCTGTGGCAATCTCGAGAGTTCGCTTGTTAACTTCATCTGCGTGCGCCTTAACTTTCCCGTAGATAGTTCTGAGTTCGGCAAACTCTGAGTCGAATTCCTGTGACCCAGAACCATACTTCCTCCACACTTCTTCAGGTGCGTCCATCTTAGGTACTCCGAAATAATGAGGCCAACGCTCCTGCAGCGAGTTACCCGGCACGCGAATATCTACCACACCACACCCCTGGAACTCAGACTGCCAATCACCAACAGCTCCCTGCTGGTTGTTATAACTGTAGATAGCATTGAAGAAATTACGCCACTGCTCAAGGTTATAACTCTTTTTGGCTACAATATCTTTGTAGCGCGCCTCCATTGCTTTTCTTGCTGATTCTATATCATGACTGTAATCCATCTGACATTTCCTCACTTATCAAATTCAATATAGTCCTAGAGTCTGTCGCTCCAGGCTGTATGCTCATGATCGCTCTTACTTCTCTCTCAGAATATCCTTTCCTGTAGAGATAGTCTGACAGTGATACTGCTGACGGCATCTTATACTCTCCATCAGCTGATCCCATAGCTTCGAGTGTATCGGTCGCTTTCTTCTGCTCTGCCATCTTGTAGAACTTGAGGCAATCCATGTGCGTTGAGAATTCTTGGAAACTAATGCTACACTGATCCTCCGTAATAGTCGCTACCGGACACATGACAGATTTATGCTTCACGATATCTTTATTCTCTGTAATAGCCAAAGCTCCAGGTACTACAATCGGAATAACTTTACCCGAATTGAGAGTGTAGTTTCTCATACCGATTGCTGTATGGATATGCCCACAAATCGCCAGATCGACATTAGCGTAAATGTTGTTAAGATAATCGTTGCTTGTGTTTCCAAAGAACCCAGCCTGTTGTCTAATATCTGACGGTAATACACATTCATCGTGGTACACGCCAATGTGGAAATTGACTCCGGGCTCTACCTTAGTATAGTAGTTCTTATCGGTCTTGTTGAAGTGGAAGAAGCTAATCTGAGTCCTTCCGATGATTACATGGTCAGCTGTCTTGAAAGTAGGCTCCTGCATGGGAACATTGATTCTCGGCTTGTACAGGTAACTTGGCTGGATAAGATACATCTCAGGGTTCGAGTCCCTCTCCAAGAAGAAATGATTCCCCAGGCAGATATATGCATTTCCATTAACTGCTTTCGCGATCTCTGTGTCATAGAACGAGTCGGCAAACACACGCCCGGTAGACCGATAGCCCTTGTCGTACCAATCTCCCATTGACACGAACATCCCGTTGGTTAAAGTCTTTAAATACTCAACAATGTCTTGCTGTACCAGTTCCACAGCTTCCACGTAACCTTTAATACTGGTAAAGTCTACATCTCGCTTATGGAGGTCTGGGACGAAGAGAACAGTGGTCTGTGACATGCCGGACATACTCCTTTCTTAAACATCATAAACTCCTCAAACGGGATCTTAATACTGCTCAGCTTCGGCTCAGTAACATGAATTATTGGAGTGTAAGCTAAAGTAGCTACTCGCAGATTCGGTATGCTAATGAACTTGAGTGGGCAATATGTAGGTACATCTTTAACGTCTGGAGTGTATACAGAAGACAGAACAGCAGCTGCGTAATTTACTGCCTCAGAGATCTTAGACTCTTGCTCGATATCGTAAAGTACGATTGCATCTTTCGCTGCTCGAGCCACTCTAAGGTTCTCTGCGAAGACTCTTCTGTTATTCGTAGCTTCCAAGTTCACATTTAGCAGGGCTTCATATTTTCTCTGCACATCATTGTCAGTTAAAGCTGAGTTCAAAATATCACCATTAGTAACATGGTTCGTTTTAAAGAATAATAAGGATTCGTCTGAATCACATATATTCAAACTAATTCCTCTATCGGAGTTGTAATGAAATCCAAACTCCTCCACTAAATCTGGAATAGTCTTATCCGCTAAATAGCGAGTAACCTCTTCACCGTTCGCACGAGTCAACTTAACGTAAGTCTTAGAAGCTTCCAGATTGATATTCACGTAAAGAGAAGACCCATCATATCTGATAATCTCAAGAAAACCCTCAGCTACATCTCTATTGACCAGACTCTTCCGAGTACCGAGTTTAGAGATGTTATTGTACACGGTGTCCTGTATAACTTTTGTGATTACAGACTTTCCGTTACTGTTCGGTCCCTGAAATACTACAACCCCAGTTTCGGGTAATTCGATAAGTACATCCTTATGTGATTGTATATTATGTGTGCGTATTGTTTTAATCGCAGACATATCTTACTCCTTTAGAAAGACCGGGACAGTTACCCATCCCGGTCGGACTTTTTATTATGGTAAAAGATCGGTAAAGTTTTCGCTGTCGTCAAACTCAGACGGCATGCCTAACATATCTTCAACTTTAGGCGGTACATCCATCTTAGGTTCGGTGTATCCTGCCTGCTGAGTAACAAGAGCCGGCTCCTGTTCGGTGTGAGTTGCTTTCCATTCATCATATGCTGCTTTGACAGTGTTCTTTACTTCTCCATCATCCAGCATGTCGATAACTTTGAAGTTTGCAAGTCTTGCAACATTGCGCTTCATGATATCGATATCTGCCTGCTCAGTGACACCAGAAAGATCTTCTGCATGAGTAACAGCATACTTCTCAAGCTTACGAAGAATCTCTCCCTCGGAAATCTTTCTGTAGGAGAAGTTACGATGAGTAATGATCTCAGAGTCAGTAGGAAGCTTAGCAAGACCGGTCTTGAGTGCTTTGAAAGCTTCAGGATCTTTGTTCTGCATCTGATACTCAGGAGTCAAACCTACAGGAGCTGCTGCTCTGGATGCTGCCGCTCTACCCTTCTGGTCGTCGGAAGTTCCAACATATGTGAACTGTACCTCAAAGAACTTAGTGTTCAGATCTCTCGGTCTGAACTTGGTATCGTTCAGTATGTTACGCAGTACTTCAGCTTTGTCGTTGGAGTTCAGTGCATAGGTGTACAGACCCTGACTATCCACCATGTACTTATCGTCCTTATCAACGGTTACCGCAATAACCTCAGTTGAAGCGTACAGTGTAAGCGGTCCGATAACTGGCTTTGGGGCGAACATGTTCTTGGTGGTATCGTATTCATCCTCGATCTCGTTAAGTCTCTCGCGGAGCAAATCCGGTGACGGCCACTGCTTGTTAGATGCCTTCTTAATCTCAGCAGCTTTTCTACCGTGAATAAATACAGGTGCGATCTTAGAGAACTGATAGGTAATGTCACCGTCGATTGATTCGAAAATCGGGTCGCCGTACACATCGTACTCAACGTCACCGTTCTCGTCTCTCTGGAATTTAACAGGTCTCTTGTCGTAGACTTCAGTTAAGGATGGGATAAAGCTCGGAAGCTTAGTGGACTTCATGTCATTACACTTGTGTCCCCACTGCTGTGCAACGATAATATCCCAACTACCCTTCTCGGTCATTACAGGAGTACCGTCCTCGTTGTATACAGGCTTGCCAAAAGTATCAACTTCCTGCACCATTACTACCTGCTCAACTTCGTTGCCGTTCTCGTCTTCAACATACTCATACTCTGGAGTCCAGAAGATAGGGAAGAACACACTTACCTTGTCTCCGGTATGCCACGCTTTGTTGTACGGCTGACACATTACACTACGGTTGCGGGTGGAAACTACTTCTCCTAACCCAGTTGTCTTGTTTCTGGCTGATCTCATATGATAGCCCTCCTTGTTAGAAAATTGTTAGAAGCTTGTTAGAATCTCAAGCTAAGGCATGATAAGGCTGTGACACCTTATCACACTAATATATAATTTAACCCGGTTAATTTTTGACCAAGTCATCGGTTGTAAAACTTGACAACCACGCGTAAAAATCCTGATACACAGTGTAGGCTCTGTAATCATATCCTTCGCTGGGACCGTTCTTGTTTATGTCTTTGATTACCATAAGACCATCGGTTACTGTATCTATGAGTGTTCCGTACTTCTCATCTCCGTGTATGTAATCTATAATCTCAGCGAGCGGTTCGGCATTGATTTCCTCGAACTCCACTTCCCCATTGAGTTTAGCATAGACTTCAGTCCACAGTGTTTCAAAGTTCTGCTGTATACCAGACACAATTACATTATAATAAGCATCTGCTGCATCGTTCGTACCGATTGTATACTTATAACCAGAAGGCACAGCCTCATATATCTTAGCGTCTTCTAATTTGCCTGATACCCAAATAGGTAATGCTGTCCACTCTGGTTCCTGTTCAGGTGCCCATTCTACAATGTACTCAGGTTCTCTTGAAAACGGGTGACTCGCTATACCCTCCCCACCAACTGTAAGGAATCCTAGAACAGGAGTGATGGCATCACTGGGTGTTGCTACATTCGTGCTCTGGGCACAGCCAGTCAGCAATGAGATTACTGCACACGCAATAATCGACAATGTCTTGTATCGCAATGTCCTCTCTACCTCCTATCCTCCGCACAGCTTCAAGGTGTAACGGAAGTTTCGTCTTCTGCTTCTTCAAATCATCAATATCTTTCCGCATACGTAGGATCATGTTATCACGCAGATGAATTTGACGTTTCAATTCTGCGATTTCATCTCTGTATTGCTTAGATATCTCTGACCTGATTTTCTCTCTTTTCTGTTTCTCAGTCATTAGTATAAATACCCCTGAGCATCTGCTCGGAACGTCTGACCGTTATAAGTGAATGCCTCATTAACAGCTAATCCCTGAGCGCCAGATTTATAGTACTGCCATCTACCATCCTTCATTACGAACTGGTTATCAAGTACAGTACCATCTGGAGCCAACGCATAATGTCTGCCTCCAACATCGATTTCTTGAGAAATTAACATAGATCCGCTCTCACTCATCCAGTACCACTTACCATTACTGTTAATCCAGTTATTGGAGATCATCGCACCGGAAGCGTCGAAGTAGTACCAAACATCATTGATCTTCTTCCACCCACTCATAGCCAAGTCATTGGTTCCTTTAGTTACGTAGTACCACTTGTCGCCTACTTGGAACCAACCTACTTTGGTGAAACCATCTGCTCCGTAGTAATACCACTTGCCGTTCTCCAGACTCCACTGATCTCTTTTGGTAGTATCTTCTTTTGCTGCTGTTCCAGGTCCCTGCGTATTTGTACCCTTGCTCGGCTGCGTCTTGTTACTGGAAGAAGAACTGGAAGAAGAACTGGATGAACTCGTGCCCTGATCTTTCTCTTCTTTAGTTGTGAAAGATTTTGCAGATGATGTGTATGTCTTGTCAGCTGTCTTTATTTCCACGTAATAGTAGTACTTTGTATCAGATCGTAAGTTCGTAAGTTCAACTGTATTGTCCCCATCTGTTAAACTTGCATAGGATTTGGAATCGTTCTTTTTGGTGTAGTAACAAAGTCTGGCAGAGCTCACATTCGCATCATTGTAATGAATCTCTACCGGAATCTTTGCACCGTTCTTCTTGATAGACTTTGCTTTTCCAAGATCCCAACTCGGTTCCATAAAGTTGGACTTGTTAATATTTACCGTATATTCTCTGATGGAGCCATCATCGCCTTTTACAGTGATAGTTCCTGTGTAATGCTGATCGTCAATACGAGTAATATTACTGGTAGAGAACGATGCACCGTCAGAAACCTCTACACGATGATCCCAATACGTAGCTGTCGTTTTATACGGAACAGTTACAGTAATTGTATTGCCGCTTATGCTCCCGGCAATATCCGCGAATGCGTATGATGTAATATCGCATCCAGCTGCCAACGCCGTCACAAAGTTAGACAAAGTGAGGGTGGCGACAGTTAATGCTAGCGCTAATTTTTTCCTCATGCTTTCACCTCATATGTGATTTAATAAAATCTACGAGCATACCGAAATGGTATACGATAGACTCTCGACTCATAATAACTAACCAACCTATCAACCACCACAGTAAGATATAAACAATGTTATAAAATGTCCTGTACTGCCTCGCTTGTTTTATATTAAACCAAGTTATGGTTAATAGACATATGCATGTTACTAATCCAACGGGAGTGAGAATATTATTCGCAGTCAACGTAGTAATCGCCGTCAGCATCGACGTCATCGACATAAACAATAACCTCCCCTCCTATGTGGACACAAGGTACTTCTTTGAGTAGGTTAGATTTATAGGAATGCTGAGTACCTAACTCCCTGTCCTCATAAATAGCTACTACAATGTAACCGTTTCTCTTGACAATTACATCAGAGACAACCGCCCTCATCGGAGTACCTCTTGCGCGTATCTCCTCATCTGTGTTTACCGAACGAGAAGCCGCGTACACGTTTGATTTACGCCTAAACAGACCCATATAATTCAGCGGCACGTTCAGACACAACTCTGTTGAACATAGCTTTCATGTACCTCTCTGGCACGAAAGCCCAATGACCAAGCCTGCGTCGGGAAACTTCCTGCCACACATCCTCCTCCCTCATATCAATCTTACTAAGTATATCAGGATCATTGAAATCCATTTCTTCAAACGGAATAATATCTCCTAAGACTTCTTGTAATCGAGCCTCAGCTGCTGTTGCCAGATTGTTACGTACTACTTTCTTGTCGGTGATTCTAACCAGTTTACCGTCAATTACATTAAACTTAAATCTGGTCTTGCTCTTTACAGGGTCAGTAATCGTAACCTTGATTTCTTCCGTTATATTATACTTCTTCGCGATTTCAAGAAGGTCTGCATCAGATGGAGTTCTACCATCTTTGAAATCGGCATTACCAGTAATACCGTATTTATCCGTCATAGATACAATAGTACTCATATATCCTCCTAGGTAAAGAATGGACTTCTGTAAAATCTGTTCTCGAACTTAGCCAGCTCCTTTCCTACATCAGGATTTACATTCTTGGAGTCGTCTAAGTCCTTAGCTATTCTAGATTGCAACACTCTTGCTTTAGGACAGAGTCTGTGTGCGATTCTCTTGAACTTGTTTCCAGCTTCATCAGAGTCCGTAATGATTCTAGCTTTGTCTCCAAAACGATTGATAATCTCAGCTACATACGGGGTTAGGTTTGAACCTAATGTAGCCAACGACTGCTCTCCACACTGCCTGGCATACAGAGTACAAACAATACCCTCAGTGAAGAATACTTGTCTCCCGGAACGGTAATATTCCGGAAGTTTCTCCATACCCCAAACAGTGGCGTTCTTTGCTTTATATCCGTAGTTTATACTATCCAGATACTTCACATCGCTGTCCATATCATAACCACACCAACCCATGACATCTCCGTGAACATCCTTTACAGGATACACCATTCTCCCTCGAAATAGACAGTACGGTCCTCGAAACATCCCATAGGTATCTTCCATCAAATCTTCTGGTATGAACAGCAAGTCATCTTCTGGGTTAATCATGAACGCATCGCAATCTAGCAGCGTCTGTGGTTTTAGGTTTCTACCTATCTCCGCGAATATAGAGACATTATCTTCTCGGTCTGGTTGTTCCAGAAAAAGCCTTAGAATCTCATTCATTTTTTGCCTAGCATCTGAAACAGTATTATTCTGATTAGATGCGGCCATCTGCAATTCAGCAAAGATATTAGCCATGATTACACACTCTCGTTAATGATTAGGGTATAAGGATCCTCATCTAACCAAGTCGCGTCAATAGAAATGATCTGCTGTAACTCCTTTACCGGAGCAGGGAAGAAAGGTACTCTCTTAAACCCAACAGACTGATTGCTTAATAACTCTGCCTTTCTCCTAGCGTACTCTTTATTGACCTGGACGCTAGGCACACCGCTGCGAATCGCTAAAATACGCTCTTCGTTCA